>Ga0208315_1000069_pt1 | contig 147962 bp, 126 predicted proteins | sample MalvireepMed_215_FD_184239 | JGI IMG/M metagenome (GOLD analysis project Ga0208315, IMG submission 184239) | Marine viral communities from the Global Malaspina Expedition - Malaspina viral metaG DeepMed_215 (SPAdes) (version 2) | ecosystem: Environmental > Aquatic > Marine > Oceanic | place...
AGTCATAAAGGGGCGAATACATTAAAGTGACCAGGGGTAGCTCCCCAAATAGAGTCCGTATATAAGCCAGCATCTAATCTTTATTTAATAAGTACTCCGTTGACAAAAAACGGGGAGTCCATATAAGGACATAGAGAGCACAGAGAAAGACAAGGAGTTCTCTAAAGCGCAGCGCCTCTTATCCTCTTTGTGAAATTACCTTCTCTGCGCAGCGCGCAGCTCCTCGGTGCCCTCTGTGGTTCAAATATCTATATTCACATAGAGAACTGAATGAGAAAACAACGAGATAATAGTTAAGCCAATTAGTTATTTTCCTCTAAAGCGCAGCGCCTCTTATCCTCTTTGTGCATTAAGTTTCTCTGTGTAGCGCTCAGCGCCTCTGTGTTCTCTGTGGTTCAAATTATTTTCACATAGAAAAGTTAATGAGAAGAAAAAGAGGAAGTGAAAACACCTCCTCCATAATTGTAATATTTTTGCTATTTCGAACTACTAACAACTCGCTCGCATATCTCGCGCATTTGTTGTTTTATTTTAGGTTCTTTTTCTTCAAACAGTTTATTAATGCAATCGATATAGGCTTGGTTCTCTTCAAACGGTACGCCTATTTCGTAAGCGTCTGCTGCTTCTCTAAGCATCTCTTTATCAAATTCACTGAAGATATCGACCATTTCTTGGGCTTTTTCTCGCTCAATACCAAGCGCTTCAAAAGCAGAACGGCCCATCCGCATAGTGCTGTCGTACGTTTCGCGAATAATATCGCGACAACCGTATGTCCATAATTCATACACATGGTGACGGTCTACTGCACGGGCAACAACATGTAAATGCGGGTAATTTTGCATAGCATAACGCACGAGTTTAGTTATTTGCTCGGCATCATCAAGTGCTACAACCAGTAATTTTGCATCCTCAATGCCAGCTGCACTAAGTAAATCTGGACGAGTTGCATCACCAAAGAAGTTACGAATACCAACATGTTCAAGTGCTTCAAGTTGTTTATAATTATAATCAATTACGGTGGTGTTATATCCACCTGCTTGCAAAATACGGTCAACAAGGCCACCCATTCTGCCTGAGCCTGCAATGATCACATGGCTATCATCAGGAAACTCTTCTTCATCTCGCTTGGCTTGCTCACAAATAAAGCGAGGTGCTATCACACGTTGATACAGAATGAATAAGCCCGGTGAGAGCAGCATTGATAAGGTCACAACTAGTAATAACTGGTCGGCAAGGGCTGCTGCCAATACATTGTTAGACACACTGTAAGCAAGTAATACAAAACCAAATTCACCAGCTTGCGCAAGCCCCAGTGCTAGCAACCAGAGTGAGGCGCCCCTAAGCCCAAAAATACGGCCTAAAATTAACAACACAGCTGTTTTAGTTGCAATCAGTGCCCCAGTTAATAACACAATAGTAGCGAGGTTATCAGCGAGTAATTGAAAATTGATGCTGGCACCAACGGTAATAAAAAATAGACCTAGTAATAGCCCTTTAAAGGGATCGATATTGCTTTCGAGTTCATGTTTATAAGGTGAATTTGCAAGCACAACACCTGCCAAAAAAGTGCCAAGCGCAGGTGATAAGCCAACCAATGACATCATCAAAGCGATACCAATAACAAAGAATAAAGCCGTTGCGGTAAATAGTTCACGAAGCCGTGCTTGTGCGACAAATCTAAAAATGGGTGCGGTTAAGTAGTTACCACCAAAGATCACTAGTGCAATCATACCCAAGGTTACCAGCGCAGCTTGCCAGCCCTCAAGATTTGCCACTAAACTTAAACCAGCATGCGCGTCTTCGCTTGCATGGGCTGTATCTGCAATTGCGGGCGCTAATTCTGGTAAAGCAAGCAATGGAATAAACGCAAGCATAGGTATTACAGCAATATCTTGGGTGAGTAATACGCTAAATGAGGCTTGGCCGCCATCTGACTTTAACAGCCCGCGCTCTGAAAGTGTTTGCAGCACAATCGCGGTAGATGAAAGCGATAATATTAAGCCTATTGTAAGAGCTGTTTGCCAAGCATGGCCAAACGCTAAGCCTATACCGGTAAAGGCGGCAGCAGATAAAATCACTTGCCCACCACCTAGACCAATAAGCTGTTTTCGCATAGACCAAAGTGCTTTGGGTTCAAGCTCTAAACCAACAATAAATAGCATCATTACCACACCAAACTCAGCAAAATGCTGGATGGCAATCACATCAACATTTAAAAATGTCAGTGTTGGCCCAATAACAATACCTGCGAGTAAGTAGCCAAGCACAGAGCCAAGCCCTAATTTACTTGCAATAGGTACGGCAATAATGCCGGCCAGAAGAAAAATGTAGGCGATTAAGAGAAAGTCAGTCATCGTAATCCTGTTTTTTTAATTAACTATGGTTGTTTTTGCTAGTTTTGCCAGCAGTTAGGTAGTGAATGCAATCAAAATGCGAATTTAGTCTATAAAATGACAACAAGGCATGATGTTTAGTAAAAGTGCTTAAGACAAAGTGAGGGGTAAAAAATCATTGTTTTTTCTTAAAAATCGCTTGCGTAGAGTTTGGCTAGGTATATACTCGCAACACATTTAATAGGAGCAAAAAATGAGCAAAAAGAAACAACGCACACAAGGCCAAGTTGATACTGGTCGCGGTGTAATTAACGACAATGTGTACGCCGCAATGGTGACATCTAAGCTGTTTACAGCAAAAGTAGAGAAACCAAAAAAAGGTAAAGGTGCTTATCAACGTAAGGCAAAACATGCAGGACGAGAGTCCTATTTAATCGCTGCTTAATTAAGTTGTGATCAAATAGGATTTTTGTGAAAAGCAAACACTGAGTGTTTGCTTTTTTTATGACTAAATTTCGTGTTAAGAATAATTTTCACTCAATTTTTATAGAAATTATTACCTGAAAACTAATTTATTCGTTATATACCCATAATCGATACGGTAATTATTTTCGGCTACCCTCACACAAACGTTGCTTGTTTTTTATACAAGCCAGAAGTACCGTGCTTTCCATGGTTAAAATATTGTTAACTTTGTGTTCATTCTTACTCGGTAGAATCATCCTCGTTTTTGCTTTTTGATAAAAATAATTAATTCTTTTTTAGTAGTTTTAACTGAATCTCGCATCAAAAAGTGTGTTTATTTTACCCTTTAAAGGTAAATACAAGCTTGACGTAATAGCGCTTTGTGTTACTTTAAAGTTGGATTTGTAAAATAAATGTTATTAAAACTTTGGGCGGAGGGAGCGAATGAGCTCGCATAAATTAATAAAAAATGCCTTTAAACTGAGTGCGCTGTCGCTAGGTTTATACGGCTTTACAGCACAGGCTGCGATTGATTGCAGCAACTTAGAAGTGTGGCAACAAGGGCAAACACATGTTGGTGGTGATCAGGTTCAGGCACAAGGTAGCGCTTATGAAGCGAAGTGGTGGACGCAAACCAATCCTGTGGAGACCTCTGGTGTCGATCAAGAGTGGCGTTTGTTGGGTGCTTGTGACAGCGTTGTCAACGAAAATCAAGTACCTCAAATTAGCAGCTTAACACCAGTAGAAGGTTCTTTATTTACTAGTGGTGACAGCGTTGTCATAAATGTGGTCGCTGTGGATCCGGATGGCAGCGTGGCAAATGTTGAGTTTTTTGTTGATGGTACATCGCTGAGTGTTGTGACAAGCGCACCTTATTCAGCGAGCTGGCAAGCAACGCAAGGCAGCCATGTGATAAGTGCGGTCGCAACGGATGATTTAGGGCTAACCTCTACAGCGGTCGCACATTCAGTGAGTGTATCTGATGACGTTGAGCCGGTTAACCAAGCGCCCGTGGCGAGCATTGAATTTAGCTCACTACCATCACAAGTAACGGTGGGTGACAGTGTGATGTTTGCGCTTTCTGGCACTGATAGCGATGGCCAAGTAACTGCGTTATCGTTAACTGAAAACAGCACTGAAGTTCATCAAGCCAGTGCCGCTTCTTCAAGTTATACGTGGCAGGCTCCAGCACTTGGACAATTTTCATTTACCTTAACGGTGACCGATAACGAAGGCGCGACGAATACGCAAAGCAAAGTTGTGAATGTTGTTGAAGCAACAGAACCTGGTAGCGATTGTAAACCGCAAGGCTTATACCAAACACCGGGTGTGAATACCCCATACTGTAGCGTGTATGATACAAATGGCCGTGAGAAAATGGGCGCCGATCATCCACGTCGAGTTATTGGTTATTTTACGAGTTGGCGAAATGGTGCCAATGGTCAGCCAAGCTACTTAGTGAATGATATTCCTTGGGACAAGATCACCCATATCAACTATGCCTTTGCGCATGTTGATGGCAATAACAAGGTCTCGATTGGTGATCCCAATGCAGCTGGCAACCCAGCGACAAATATGACTTGGCCGGGCGTTACAGGTGCTGAAATGGATCCAAGTTTTAGTTACACAGGTCACTTTAACTTACTCAATAAATTCAAAAAACAACACCCAGATGTAAAAACCTTAATCTCTGTAGGTGGCTGGGCTGAAACAGGTGGTTATTTTGGTGAAGACGGTACTCGCGTAAACAGCGGTGGTTTCTACACGATGACAACCAATGCCGATGGCTCTGTGAACCAAGCGGGAATTGATGCTTTTGCGAAAAGCGCGGTTGAGTTTATTGAAACCTACGGTTTTGATGGTGTCGATATTGATTACGAATACCCATCGTCAATGAACGACTCAGGCCACCCTGATGATTTTCCTATCTCTAATGCGCGTCGCGCAGGCCTTAATGCATCGTATCGTGTATTGATGCAAAAACTACGTGAAGAACTTGATATTGCAGGTGAAAAGGCAGGTAAGCATTACTTATTAACGATTGCTTCACCATCTTCAGGTTACTTATTACGTGGCATGGAAACATTCCAAAGCGTGAAGTATCTCGATTACGTTAACATTATGTCTTATGACTTACATGGTGCATGGAATTCACATGTAGGCCACAACGCAGCCTTGTTTGATACCGGTCTTGATTCTGAATTAGCGCAATGGGGCGTTTATACCACCGCTGAGTTTGAAGGAATTGGTTACTTAAATACGGATTGGGCTGTGCGTTATTTCCGCGGCGCGGTTTCTGCGGGTCGAATCAATATTGGTATTCCATATTACACCCGTGGCTTTAAAGATGTATCAGGTGGTACTAATGGTTTATGGGGCCAAGCAGCGCTACCCGATCAATCAAAATGTGCGAAAGGGACAGGCGTTGGTGAGAAAAACCAATGCGGTAATGGCGCACTTGGCATCGATAACCTATGGCACGATAAGAACGATGTTGGTGAAGAAATGCCTGCAGGTTCGAACCCACTATGGCATGCGAAAAATCTCGAAAATGGTATTAATCCATCTTACCTTGAAATCTATGGTTTAACGCCAGAAACCGATGCAGACGATGTATTAACAGGTACTTACACACGTTTCTATGATGATGTAGCGGTTGCTCCATGGCTTTGGAATGCAGAGAAAAAGGTTTTCTTATCAATTGAAGATGAGCAATCAATGGCAACCAAAGTTGATTATGTTATCAACAATGGCCTTGGCGGCATCATGTTTTGGGAGCTTGCCGGTGACTATGATTATGACTCAGCGAAAGGTGAGTACTTCATGGGCTCAAGCTTAACCACACTTGCTTACGATAAATTTAACCAAAGTGGTGTGGCTTATAACACTCATCAAGGTAATGTTGATTTTACCATTCCAAGCGAAGCGGTTGACGTAAGCTTTACGGTGAAAGACTTCCCAATTGGTGATGATAACTATCCGATTTCACCTACATTCGCATTCACGAATAACTCAGATATCGACTTAAGCGGCGCGAAAATCAGCTTTGATGTGCCTGTTTCTACCTCTGCAATTTTCAAATCAAATTGGAATGCACAAGAAAAGCTCGGCATGGCTGTTGAAGCGAATGGCTCGAATGCAGCTGGCGATAATATCGGCGGCTTTGAAAATGAGTTCCATCGTTTTTCAATCACCTTAGTGAATGAGTGGGGCGGTATCGAAAAGTCATTTAACACAGGTGAAACCGTTGAGGCACAAGTTATGTACTACATGCCAATTACGGGGCCAACTAACTTCACGATTGAGAAAAATGGCAAAACCTACGCCTTCAAATACGAATACCCAATGCTACCAGATGGCACTGCTGGCAGTGGTGATACTGGCGGTGACACCGGTGGTGATACGGGTGGCGAGGGAAGCTGTAATGGTGTTGATGTAGCAAGCATCCCTGTGTATCCAAATTGGCCGCAAACTGATTGGGCTGGTAATCCAAGCCATGCTGTTGGCGGCGACCTAATGAATCACAACAACGTGATTTACGAAGCAAAGTGGTGGACGAGCACAGAGCCAGGCACATCTGCTGACTGGACGGTGAGTTGCACGCTTTAACCAACTAAGCGGAGCAAGGACTTTGCTCCGCATTTCTACAGCGAGAACAACAATGAATGTAATGAAATCAAAGGCATTGTCTTTATCGGCAGTGGCAACCAGCATGCTGCTTGCCTGTGTATCAAGCCATGTGAATGCCCACGGATTCTTAGAAAGCCCAAAGGCACGCCAAGCATTTTGTAATGCTGATGGCGGGTACTGGTGGCCTGCTGATGGCACGGGGATCCCTAACCTTGCTTGTCGGGCAGCGTTTGTTGAAGCAGGGCATGTGCAGTTTGTGCAAGACATTGAATACTCGGCAAATACGGTTAACTACACTGACCTTGAAGCAGTAAAAAAAAGTGTACCTGATGGCCGATTATGTGCCGCAGGCGACCCAGAAAAACGCGGTATGGATTTACCTTCAGCGCATTGGCAACGCAGTGAGGTTATTCCTAATGCAAATGGCGATATTTTAGTGCGCTTTTTAGCGAGTACGCCGCATAACCCGAGTTTTTGGCAGTTTTATTTAACAAAACCGGGCTTTGATAGTGCGACTCAAGTGCTTACTTGGGATGACCTAGAGCTTGTTGAAGAGTACGGTAATCTTGATTTTAGCATTGATGCTAACAACGACCGTTACTATGAAATGAGCGTGTCTATTCCACAAGGGCGCAGTGGCGATGCCATTTTATACACGCGTTGGCAACGAGATGATGCCGGTGGCGAAGGCTTCTACAACTGTAGCGATATTAATATCGTTAGCGATGCGACCCCGACAAAGCCAAGCGATTGGACAGCAATCAGCTACTTTGTTCGTCAAGGGCAAAACGGCGAGGTTGGCGGTAGTGTGTCAGCGCGATTATTTGATGAAAATGGTCAAGAGTTACTTACTCAACAAATGCAGATCACAACTGATAATCAAGCTAATTGGCAGGCTGAATTTGCAGCGCTGTTAAACCTTAATTACGCGCACTTAGTTAATATTGGCGTGCAAAATAGCGCTGGAGATATTGCCTTTGATGCTACAGATTTACTGATAAATCAAGTCTTTACAACGAATGCAAACTACAGCTTTGCACTAAGCGTACAAGCTGCACCTGATAATACCGCGCCGATTATTCATCAACCAGATGACCTTCAAGTCGAAGAAGGCAGTAGCACCGCGATACACCTGCACGCCTTTGATGATCAACAAAGCACATTAACTTATAGCTGGGATATTCCTGCACCACTGAGCTTTACGGGCAGCGATGCCAACATCACGCTAACTGCCCCTGCTGTGGATGCTGATGCAAGTTACACCGTGAGTGTATCTGTGTCAGATGGCGAACTCACAAGCCAAGTAAGTTTTACCGTGACTGTACTTAATAGCACTGTAATCGACCCTAACCCTGTTGATCCGAGCGTGCCTGCTTGGAATAGCACAAGCCAATACAACACGGGCGATAAAGTGAGTTTTAACGGCGGAATCTACAGTGCGAAATGGTGGAACCAAGGCGCACAACCAGACAGTAGTGATGCATGGCAGCTTGAATCTGGCAGTGCATCAATCGAGTGGAACAGCGGCAAAGCCTATCAAGGCGGCGACGAAGTAACCTATCAAGGACAGCGCTATCGAGCGCAGTGGTGGACCCAAGGAGATGTACCGGGTGCCAGCCAAGTATGGACAGAAATCTAAAGTTTTGTAGTTCAAACTTTATCAATAACAGCGTAACGCTATATAAAAACAGATAAGAGAGAATCATGAATATAAAACAATTAAGCGCAGCCATTGGTGTTGCACTCTTTGCAAGTGCAGCGAATGCAGCACCTTCAACACCAACCATTATTTGGGAGCCACAAGAGTACTCATTTGTTGAGGTTGATCTTGAAGGCACCGGTTCATATAAGAGCTTGGTGAACCGCGTTGATGAAGTCACTATCAGCATTGAATGGAACGCATGGAGTGGTGACGGCGGCGACAGCTATAAAGTGTACTTCGATGATATGTTGGTTAATGAAGGCTCGCTGGCAGCAGGCACTAAAAGTGGTGTTATTAGCTTCCCGTATGATAAAGCTGGTCGTCACACATTATATGTAGAACTATGTGAAGGCGGTACCACCTGTGCTCGCAGTGAAGGTAAGCCAATTGTTATTGCCGATACAGATGGCGGTCACTTAGCGCCATTGCCGATGGATTATGATCCAAACAACCAAGATATTGGCACCAAAGATGGCCTTGTAACCGGTGCCTACTTTGTTGAATGGGGTATTTATGGTCGCGATTTCGACGTAACTAATATCCCAGCGCAAAACCTCAGTCATATCTTGTATGGATTTATTCCAATTTGTGGACCTAATGACTCGTTAACAGGTGGGCCTAAAAACGCGTTAAATACTGCCTGTGCTGGCTCGCAAGATTTTGAAGTGGTGATCCACGACCCTTGGGCTGCGATTCAAAAAGCGTTACCAGGTGTTGATAGTAATGACCCAATTCGTGGTACGTATTCGCAGTTAATGGCGTTAAAGCAGCGTTACCCTGATCTGAAAATTTTACCATCAGTAGGTGGTTGGACTTTATCAGACCCATTTGCTTATTTTACCGATAAAGCAAACCGCGACACATTTGTGGCATCAATGGAAGAGTTTTTAAGAACGTGGAAGTTCTACGACGGTGTTGATATTGACTGGGAATACCCGGGTGGTCAGGGTGCTAATCCAAACTTAGGCGACCCAGTTGCTGACGGCCCAGCATACGTAGCGCTGATGCAAGAGCTGCGCGCGATGCTTGATAAGCTTGAAGCCGAGACAGGTCGTGAGTATGAGTTAACATCAGCGATTGGTGCAGGTTACGACAAAATTGAAGATGTCGACTACTCACAAGCTCAACAATATATGGATTACATTTTCTTAATGAGCTACGACTATTATGGTGCATGGAGCAATGTAACAGGCCATCAGGCTGCGCTTTATTGTTCATCGCATTTCCGTGTTGGTCAGTGTGATGGCACAGGTGTTGATGAAGAAGGCGTTCCATATAAAGGCCCTGCTTATACAACTGATAATGCAGTGCAAACTCTACTCGCGCAAAACGTACCATCGAAGAAAATCGTGGTGGGTACTGCTATGTATGGTCGTGGTTGGGAAGGCGTTTATCCAGAAAACGCGACTATCGCTGATAACCCAATGACAGCCCCCGGTAATGGCAAACTAAAAGGCACTACAGCGCAAGGTGTATGGGAAGACGGTGTTATCGATTATAAAGGCATTAAAACCTACATGCTGGGCGCTGCAGAAAATGGCATAAATGGTTTTGAAACAGGTTATGACGAACAAGCCGAAGCCGCTTATGTATGGAACCGTAGTAACGGAAAATTAATTACATACGATAACCGTCGTTCAGTTTTGGCAAAAGGTGCTTATGTTAATCAATATAATCTAGGTGGCCTGTTTGCATGGGAAATTGACGCAGATAATGGTGATATCCTCAACGCAATGCATGAAGCACTTGGCGGCACAGTCACTGAGCCTAGCAATAGAGCGCCCGTGCTATCTGTATCAAGCACCGTATCTGTTAACTCAGGCGAAAGTGTATCTGTTAGTGCATCGGCAACTGACGCAGATAACGATCCACTAAGCTTTAGCTGGACTGCTGACAGCGCGTTAACAGTAACCGGCGAAAATTCAAATACCCTTGTTATTACTGCGCCATCAGTGACTGTTGATACGCAATACACGGTTGCTGTGAGTGTGAGCGATGGCGAGGCAAGTGTTAGCCGTAACGTCACTGTGAATGTTGTAGCACCAACAACAGGCGAGAACCAAGCACCAATTGTTGCGGCAATTGCTGATAAAACAGTGGCAGAAGACGCGAGTGTGGACGTGGCTGTTTCGGCATCTGATGCTGATGGCGATGCACTTTTATACAGCTGGGCAGTGCCAGCAGGCTTAACGTTAGTGGGCTCAGGAGCTGATGTGAGTTTACAAGCGGGCAGCGTTGATGCAGATACTAGTTATGTTGTATCGGTTTCGGTAAGTGATGGTCAAACTGCAACAGCAGTGAGCTTTAATGTCACCGTGACAGATTCTGGCACAACAACTCCGCCAGATGGTGAAATCAGCTGGAGTGATACTGCAATCTATGTAGGTGGTGATAAAGTAACGTACAACGGCGTAGAGTACACAGCTAAGTGGTGGACACAAGGTGATCGCCCTGATTTAGGTGGCCCATGGGAAGCAACTTCACAACCAACCGACGGTAATGGTGATGTTGTGTGGCAAGCGGCGGGTATCTACAACGGTGGCGACCAAGTCACTCACCAAGGCAATAAATACGAAGCGAAATGGTGGACTCAAGGAGACGAGCCAGGTGTCGCGGATGTATGGAAAGCACTTTAAGTGTAATAACCACATTTAATGCCCATCATTAAAATGTGATTTCCCTTCAAAGCAGCCTTATGGCTGCTTTTTTGTGGGGGGAAGTTAGAAAGGGGAAAGAAACTTTCAGCTTTCAGCCTTCAGCGGTCAGACGACCTGTAGCAGCGGCTTTATGCCGCGACAATTAAAGTGAAATGTTTGAAATTTATTTCGCGGGAGGAGTATTTAAACCACTAAAATAACTTGTAGGTCGGGCTTTAGCCCGTTTATGTTAACGGTTTTGTGTCGCCATAAATGACGACCTACTCCGCCTTCAGCGGTCAGACGCGCGAAACAAGTTTCACGCCTACATGTAGCAGCGGGTTTATCCCGCGTCATCAGGTTCTGGGTTCTAGGACGTGATGTAAAATCTCTGCTACAGACTCGTATCTCGCACCTCGAATCTTGTAACTTTCCCCTTGAAGCTTGCTAACTTTCCCTCTTACCCCAGCGAATTTTCCTTTGTCTGCTTGCTAACTTTCTGTTTCTCATTTCACACACTGGTCTTTCAGGTATTATCAACCATACTTGAATAAAGCGGTCTGTAGGTAGTTAAGCTAAGGTGGGTTGATGGGGTTAAAAGCGCTGTTTTTACTTGTTGTTGCTGTAGTAAGCAACTCGGCTTTTAGCTGCAATAAAACCTTAAAAGTGGGAATTAGTCAGCAGTGGGCGCCGTATACTTTTACGCAAAATGGAAAGCTCACAGGTATTGATATAGATGTGGTTAACTTAGTACTTAAAGAAGCTGGGTTTTGCGCTAAATACGTCATTATGCCTTCGTCAAAACGGGGCTTTGCTGAACTAAAGCATGGCAATGTTGATCTGTTGCCTGCGGCGAGTTATAGCAAAGAACGAGATACATTTAGTTATTTTTCAGAGCCTTATCGTCTAGAAGTCATGCGGTTATTTTGGTATCCGAAACCATTTTTAGAAAAGCTTGATCTGCAAGGCTTGCTTGAACAACAACAAATTATCTTATCAAACAGCGGTAGTTATTATGGCCCCGAATTTTCACACTTTAGTACTGTGGAAAAATATAAATCGCAGCTGATCACTGTCCCTTCGTTACGTCAGCGCGTTGCTATGCTTAGCGCTAAGCGGGTTGATTTTTTTATTGATGACGAATTAGCAGGGCTTTATTTAATTCAAAATAATCAACACAGTGGTATCGCCCTTCACCCCTATATAATACACAATAACGATGTGTATTTGATGCTGAGTAAAGTAACTTTGGATGCTAATGAAAGGGCTGCGATTAGCCAAGCAATTGTGTCGAATAAGCAAGCGATAAAAGAAATTATCGCTCGCTATGTTACAAATTAACCTAAACGCGTAACACGAAGCTTTATGCGGCCCGCGTTTGCACCATAAAAGCGGTTTAGGTCGTTGGCAAAAGGGCAAAACTCACCCGATTTTGCAATCCGAATATCGGCACCTTCGGCAATCTCAAACAAGTTTTCGTCGTTGTTGTCTATTGCGCCAATCAGCGCAAACCATTGTGCGTGTGGCAAACGTCTAAATGGTTCAAGCACTGCCATTGGAATTTCTTTCACTCCAAGTTGAATATTGTCGCGATGCCAACCGCCGGGCCCACAGCTGATACCATCGTCATACCAAATTTGTTCTGGGTAGGGAGTGAATCGATAGGTACCACCTTGCTCTAACATTAAGCCTGTATGATTGTACTTTTCGGCGCCATACACAAATACATCTTTACTTTCATCTATGCTAAGTACCGTCATATTTTGTTTATCAAGCGCAATATGTGGGCTTAATCCTGTAAAACTTAAACGAGTTTCATCACTGTAAAGTACATCATAATTAAGGCTCTTTAGTGATTCAGGACGGTAACTTGTTAAGCGATTGATACGTTCTGCAACTGTGTAATGAATAGTAGGTGGGTGTTCGCTTTGTTCGTTATCAACCAACACGCAACACTCGCGATCTACAAGCTTGAATAACGGATTGAACCAAAAATAATTTTGCTGATGGCTCAGAGCAAGCGGATCTGGGGTTACTGTCACATCATCTTGCGCTATCAAATTGCGATGCTCAGCAGGGAGCAAACTGTTGTAGTTTATTTCTGCGCTTGTCAGTAGATTAAGTGAGACACTTTGTTCAATTAACCACTCAATGGCATAACGTAAGCAAATATCTGCTAATCCATCACGATAATAACCGCCACCTACGTCTGAATGAGCTCCCGCAAACCATATTTCTTCAACATGGGGGGCTTTGTTAATTAATGTTGGCTCAAAAGCACGGCGCTTTTCATCAAGAGCCACGCAATGAAGGGCTGCTTTTATATTGCTTGCTAGCGTGTAGTTTTCAAAAATAACATGCTCTGCACCGCGGGTTGCTTTAGTTACTTTTGAAAAACCAATTGAGGCCACAGTGTCAAATACACAAAGGTATACGTCATCACTGATCAGTGGTTCAAGGCATTTTGCAAAGCGCCGCGCAAGAGCCGCACCGCGGCTAAAACCGGTTAGTAAAACTTTATCACCCACAGCGTAGTAGCTTTTAAAGTCATTCATTGCACGGTTTAAAATGCTGGCAACGTCATCACCTCTAGGAGCTAAGGCCTGGTTAAATAAACGCTTAAAGCGACTACCTTGAGTACCTATACCTTGGTAATAAAAACTAAGCTGGCTCGGGAAGGGGGTCTCAGGTTCACTATTTAGTGCACCGCCAAACAGTAAATGAAGTTTGAGAATATTTGAGATACTGGCGTCTTCTTTGAAGTGTGCGGCACTAAATTGTTCTGCATCACGAGGCTCACTGCCCGTGCCATCAAAGTTGAAAATCAGCGTTTTAGCGTTCATAGCGTCATTCCTTTAGTGGTTTGTCATAACATACAGAGCATTTATTAAAATTAGAAGACAAATTCATAGCGCGATAAAAAAATACGGGCTTTGTTCTGACAAAGCCCGTATTTTTTTATCGTTATTTATTAACTTACTCTCGCTATGGTGTGCCTTTGTAATATGCTGAGTAATACCTCGTAATCTTTTTCGATATCGATTAGCTTATGTTGGATATCTTTAAGGTTATTTCCTTTGCTAGCAGCGAGTACTTCTAACTCTGTAAAATGCTGATGTAATTTAGTGGCGCCAACGTCACCACAGGTGCCTTTTAGGGCATGGCTTATTGTGGCAATACCGTGATAATCTTGCTCTTTAATTACTGTGATTAGCTGCGTTATTTTTTCATTAGAACTGTCTAAAAACATCTTGCATACTTTATTAAGAAGCACTTCGTTATTCATCAACCGGGCAAGGGCAGCTTCTTTGTTCCAATGAATTTTTTCGTCGGTAATTAGCTCGCTATGTTCTGGTGCTGAGGTAACTTGCGCCTGATTTTCGGGTGCTTTGTTCTTCGAGTTTGGCTGTTTAGGAAACACTGATGATATCCATTTTGCTGTTGTCATGATTAATTTATCAGCACTAATGGGTTTAGTTATGTAGTCGTTCATTCCTGCATTTAGACATTTACTACGTTCCCCCAACATTGCATTTGCCGTCATAGCAATAATCGGTATATTAATATGATGCTCTCCTGCAGCTCCATTCCTAATTTCTGTGGCGGCATCATAGCCATTTAATACGGGCATTTGGCAGTCCATCAACACACAGTGAAAAGGATCATTTACATCTGTATTTGCCAAAATATCTACAGCTTGTCTGCCGTTTGAAGCCACTTCAAAGCGAAGTGAAAGACTTGTCAAAGTACCTTTAGCAACTGCTGCGTTTATCTCGTTATCATCGACTATAAGTACTTTTGCACCTTCGACGCTGGCGTCAATGTGTGTTTGCGCATCGCTATCTCGACGTTTTTGGTTTTGCACACTCAGATCTTGTGCAACTCGTTCATCGGCGAGTTTTAGTAAAAACTCAGAAATAAGCACTGGTTTAGATAGTCGTGTGAAAGAGCAAAATCTTGCCTGAGGGGGTGGTTCTGTAGGATTTATTAGCACAACTAATTTAAATGGTAATGAGCTTGAACATTCATTTTCACAATAACTATCTAACTTAGCTAATAGTGGGTTTCCGGGTTCTAAAATAAGGGTTTCGAAAGGCATACTCTTAGTGAGTTCAAAGTCTTCAATGTCAATATTGGATAGTTCTCCGCCATACACGTTTATGAGTTTGGCCATGCTACTTTCGAGCTCTGGGTGCTTAACAAAAAGTGCAAATGTTTTGCCACTTAAACGCTGATTGCTAGGGGATTTTTGAACGTCATTAATTTTTAAGCGAATCGAAAACTCAAATGTACTACCTAGTCCTTCGATTGACTCAAAACTTATTTCGCCATCGAGTAAATTGGCAAGTTGCTTACAGATTGAAAGCCCAAGCCCCGAACCGCCATATTGTGATGCAATGGTGCTATCTGCTTGGGTAAATGCATTAAATAACTTGCTTTGATGTTCGTCAGGAATACCTGAGCCTGAGTCTTTAATAGTACATGTTAATACGGCTGTGTTTGTATCAATGGTACGGGTGTATGCTGAAAACTTAACATACCCAGTTTTGGTAAACTTAATCGCGTTATTAATAAGGTTGGTTAGTACTTGTGAATAGCGATGAGGGTCAGTGACGATAGAATTAAATTCTACATCGGCGATGTCTAATATAAATTCTAAGTTTTTCTCTTGTGCTTTAACGGCCATGCTGCCAGCTAAGCTTTCAAAAAACTTAATAGGATTAAACGCTTTTTTATCAAGGTCTAACTTGCCTGCTTCAATTTTAGATAGATCGAGAATATCGTTTATCAACACGTTGAGGTTATTCACACTTACCTCAGTCATTGCTAAGTAATGCCTTTGTTGATTACTAAGTGATTCGCGTTTAATTAAATTCAGAGTACCAATAATACCATTTAATGGTGTACGCATTTCATGGCTGATATTAGAGATAAAGGCGCTTTTAACTTGGCTGGCTTTTTCAAGTTGTGCGGTTCTTTTTGCAACTTTAACTTCGAGCTCATTGTTAGCTTGCTTTATTTTGTTACTAGCTTCTTTTTCGAGAGTGTTATCTCGAATAATAATTGCTGTGCCGCATTGCTGTTGATGCTCGTTAATAATGGCAGAAAATGCGACTGTTAAGTGACAGCTAGTCTGTGACTGAGGTGTAAAATCAATGTCAATTTCATATCGCTTGCGACTATCTCTTAACTCGGTACATACCTTTTGTATATCGATATTTGGCAAAAGTTTAAGTGTATTAATGTCAGTGCCGAGTACTTGCTCTCGTTGAAAGCTAAATAAATTTGTTGCTGCTTTATTCCAGCTGGTAACAACCCCTTTGTTGTTTATGCTAATGATTGCATCTTTAGAGCCACTAATTATAGCGGATGATACGGCTCTTGCCTGAGCAAGCTCTTGATTGCGCTTGAGGTTTCGATAAAAAAACACCAACATAAAAAGCAAAAATAGTGAAACACCAAGAAAGAAAACATACGTACTGATCCGTCGCTCGAGGCGGATTTTTGCAATGTCGTCATGGGAGAGTAAGATATGAGATGTTATAAAGCCTGATTCAGTATCACCTGAAAGTGGGATTCTGCGACTGAGCACTTCACTCTTTTTATTATTATCATAGGTAGCGTTAATACTCACTAAGCCACCGAGGTTTTCAGTATTAGTTTGATAAGTGGTATCCCAGCGATTCGAAGGTGCAAGATCTCGGCTAAAGTTAAAACGTTGATCTGGATGTATAAGAAAGTAACCTTCATTATCTGTGAGAATTAAGCTGTGAGGAGTTTGAACAAGCTCAGACAGAGAGTTAAACAGAATTTGGGTATTTACATTGGCTATAATAAAACCAAAACGTTGCATGTTTTCATCAAAAATAGGTAAAGCAAGTCGCAACATTGGTTTGTATGGAAACTCAAGCTTACCGTATTCACGGTTTAAGGTAATGGCAGATAGGTACATATCACCCAAAGAAAGCTGCGCACTTTGCTGATAGTAATCACGACTACTTTTATTCTGTAGTTGGTTGATCGCTTTTACGACGATGCCACCGGCTGCTCTATCAACACGAATCAATTCTTGGCCGGCATCTTGAGTACTGATAACCCGTAATTGCTCAAACTCAGAGTTTGCCTGTATGAAAGCAACAAAGATTGTTTCAAGTCGTTTTCTCCATTGTGCAGTTGTCGTGTTGTCGAGGGGGTCATTGCCATTATTTGCCGCTGCTCGTGCGAGTCCTGCAATAGGCGGTGTGGAGTATAGGAAATGTAAGTCATTTTTGTATTTACTGATATTTTCTTGGACTTGAAGGGTCACTGTACTACTTGAATCCTCAAGACGTGATTTAATCGAAGTAGTTAGCTCTTTTTCTAATTGTTGTTCAAATACAAAAATAGCTAAACACAACACCGTCATAATAAATAAAAAAGCCCAATAAAATTGATGACGACTTTCTGAATATTGATGAGAAGTTTTACGCACAAAGTTGTATGACATCATCTTAATCTTAGTTGGAAGGTGTTATTTTCGATTACATTGAGATTAGGCAATGATTGATATTTCAGCAAGTAGGCAAACGCTGCAGTTTCTGCCTCGATGTTTGGCTTGATACAGTGCTTTGTCAGCACATTTTATCAATTGTTCAGAATCTAAGTTTTCGTGCCCCTGCAAGGTAGCGCTGCCAATACTTATAGACACCGTTGTCGCTTCTGGGTTTGGGTGGGTGATATTTAACGCTTTGACATTAGCTAATAGTTTATGAGCTATATACTGAGCCCCTTGGATATCAGTATCTGGTAATACACATAAGAACTCTTCACCACCAAAACGCACAGTGGTGTCGGTTGAGCGGTTAACACTTCTTTTAATTTCTTGAGCGACTAACTTTAAACACTCATCACCTTGTTGGTGGCCGAAAGTGTCGTTGTATTCTTTAAACCAATCGATATCGATCATTAACACCGAAAGAGGATTATCATAACGTTTTGCTAAACGAATATTTTGCTCAAGTGTACTTTTTAAGTAGCGTCGGTTATTTAACCCTGTGAGGCTGTCTTGTTCGCACATTGTTTTTAGTAGGTCAGCTTGCTTTTTGATGGTTAAGTGAACATTAACTTTATTCAATAAGATATTGCCGTATACGGGCTTAGAGACAAAATCAACACCGCCCACTTGCCAGCATTTATCCTGAGCTTCAAGATCCATGATAGAGGTAATAAAAATAACCGGGATATGACTGTACTGAGAGTGTGCTTTTAACTGCTTACATACATCTAAACCATTTGTGTTGCCTAGATTAACATCTAAGAGGATTAAATCAGGAGAGTGAGACTCGCACATGGGCAAAACACTCTCACCGCAATCGGCGGTGAGAGTTTTAAAATGCGGAGCAAGTAAACTTTCAATCACTGTTGTATTAATTGGTTCGTCATCAACTATTAAAATAACAGACTCATCAAGTTTTAAATCGTTGGCTGCCAAAGGTTGCAAAATGATTCCTCTAGTTGTTGTATAAAGCGTAGCCGCATTTTTTAAATTCCTATAGTTAAAGGTGCTAAAAAATAATTTTAATTGGCGATGGCAATAATAAAGGACTAGAGTTTTCTTAATGATTTTAAAAGAGGCGACGGAAGTGCTTTTTACTCATCAAGAGAACAAACCCAGTAAAATTATGGTTGTTGATGACGAGCCAACAAGCTTAATGATTATGTTAGAGGCTTTAAACAACCTTGGTGAGATTGAATGTGTCGATAATGGCGCTGAGGCGCTTAAAAAAGCGGTTTTATTTCAACCAGATGTTATTTTACTTGATATTGAAATGCCAGATATGGATGGCTTTGAGGTTTGTAGACAGCTTAAAAACAACCCTATCACCCAATCAATTAGTGTCATATTTGTAACTTCACACAATGGACAAAAATTTGAATACCAGAGTTTTGCAAGCGGTGGTATCGATTTAATCATTAAACCTGTCGATTTAACTATTTGTCGTTTAAGAGTACAAAATCAATTAAAAATCAAACATCAAGAAAGACAAATTCTTGCAGCAAAAAATGATATTTCAACATTGGTTGAGCAAGTTCCTGTGTATATATCTTACTGGTCAAAAACAGAAGAAAATTTATTTAGTAATGATGAAACCGCCCATTGGTTTGCAAAAAGCAGTGAGCAAATGCTTGGTTGTTTCGCTAAAGATGTATTACCTGAAAAGCTGTATGAGGCTTTTCATCGTTGTATAACTGAAGGCATAGAGCAAGAAGTTTTAAATATACAGTTGCCCAGTCCTCGTAATAGGATTGAATATGTTAGAGCGCAAATAAATTTAAAAGTAATAGAGCAAGAGGTTACTGGTGTCATTCTTACTCTTTCGGACATCACCTCTATTACCAATACAAAAAAACAGCTATCGAATGAATCAGACGTCTACGAGTTATGCTCAATTCGATTGGTGATGCAGTGATTGCCACGGACAACAACGCAATAATTAACTTTATGAACCCCATTGCAGAGCGTTTGACGGGATGGCATGCCGATGACGCAAAAGGCAGGCATATTGAAGAAGTTATGAACCTGGTTGATGCGTCATCAAATACACGCTTAGTGAATCCTATTTTAGTTGCTTTAAAAGAGCATCGTATTGTTGCAATGGCCCTTAATAGCCAATTGGTTGGTTTTGATGGCCGTGTTCATCGCGTTGAAGATTCTGCAGCTCCTATTCGTGATATTGAAAACAACATTATTGGTGGCATCATCGTTTTTCATGATGTCAGTGAGTCGGTAGCAATGGCAGTAAAAATGACCCACTTGGCAAATCATGATTTATTGACAGATTTGCCTAACCGAGTTTTGCTACATGATAGGGTGGTTCATGCGTGTAAAGTCGCCTCAAGCATGAAAAAAAGTGTGGCTTTGATGTTGATAGATATCGACCACTTTAAATATTTAAATGACACATTAGGGCATCATAAAGGCGATTTGATTATAAAGCATGTTGCCAATCGGCTAGAGTCATTGCTTGATTTAAATACTACACTCGCACGTATTGGTGGCGATGAGTTTGTGGTGCTGATCCCCGATGTAAAATCGACAAGTAACGTAGATAGTATTGCTCTAGAAATTATAAATACGATGGCAATGCCTTTTCGCATTGATGGCCAAGATTATAACTTGTCTGTGAGTGTTGGTGTGAGTATGAATCCAAACGACTCATCTACCGCAGAAGAGCTTATGACTCATGCAGACGCTGCTATGTACAGAGCAAAAGAACAAGGGCGAAACCGGTTTTGTTATTACTCTGACGACTTAGAACATCAATTTAAGCAGCGTCAAAGCATTGAAAAGCTATTAAGAAATGCAATTGAACACGAAGAGATAGACGTTTATTACCAACCCAAGCTGGCTCTTGCCAGTGGGGAAATTGTAGGCGTAGAGGCTTTAGTACGTTTACGGGATGAGAATAATAACCTTGTCTCGCCACTGGATTTTATTCCGCTTGCCGAAGAAACGGGCTTAATTCATGCGTTAGGGTTATCGGTTTTAAAACAAAGTTGTGCTGCAGCCAAAGATTGGGCTGATAAAGGCTATAAAATAAAAGTAGCGGTAAATATTGCCGCGAAACAATTTACTGACAAAAACTTTTGCAATACTGTTGCTCAAACACTCCAAGAGACAGGGCTTCCAAGTGAGTTGTTAGAGTTAGAGGTAACAGAAAGCGCACTGATGCATGATTTCGAAGAAATCAAAAGTATGTTGAATAACCTAGCTTCGTTGGGGTTAGCGATTGCTATTGATGACTTTGGTACAGGTTATTCAAGTTTGTCATATTTAAAACTGTTTCCGGTGGATGTGTTAAAAATTGATCAGTCATTTATTCGCGATATGCTCACTGATACGCAAAGTATGGATATTGTTAGAACCATTACAAGCTTAGCGCATACTCTAAATTTACAGATTGTAGCGGAAGGAATCGAAGAAAAAGCACATTTAGAGAGTTTAATTGAATTAGGCTGTGAGCTTGGGCAAGGGTATTATTTTTATAAACCAATGCCCAAAGAAGCGTTTGATGCGTTGTTAAATTAAGCCATAGTATGACTGTACAAAATACCGCAGCCAATTAACACTAGAGCTATACCACCAATCGCTTCAGCTTTTTTACCAACCCAGCCACTGATAACATTGCCAAGTAATGAACCAATAGTGACCATTATCGTTGTTGCAAGGCCAATCATGGCGGCTGCTAAGTAAATGTTTACTTTCATGAATGCGAGGCTGATACCCACTGTCATAGCATCAATACTAGTACCAACAGCAGTAAGTAAGGTGGCCATTAACGAGCGTTTATTTGTTGCTGTTAATGTATCGTCTTCATCGTCATCTTCTTTACGGCTTTCAAGCAACATATGAACACCTAGGCCTACCAATAGCACAAAAGCAATCCAGTGATCATAGGCTTCAACATATTCAGCACCTGCACTGCCAATTAGCCAGCCGATAACAGGGGCAATGGCCTCAATACAGCCGAAGATCAAACCCAATTTAATCGCACTTAAAACGCGCGGGCTTTTTAGTGTATTGCCTTTAGTGATTGATGCGGCAAATGCATCGGTAGACATAGCAAGAGATAATACACTCAGAGTAACAATGTTCAATTTTTGCGCCCCACAAAAAGTGCGTATTATACGCACTAGAACTTTAAACAGATAGGTTAATTTTTGTTTTTAGGGCTCTGTATTGAACTTATAAAGCGCTATATTGATAGTTATTCATGAGTGTACCTTCAGCAGGTGTGAGTTTTGGCTCAAGTTGAATAAGCGCTTCATAGACGCTTGGAGCGAGTTCTTTGAGTCGTTGTACCCGGCTAAAATGATTTTGCTCGAAATGGTTAACGAGCTTGAGTGTATTTGGCATATAGTCAACAAGAGTTTGCGTGTTATAACTTTGCTCAAGTGCTTGATCGAGAATATCTAATCCTGGTTTTGAAAAGTCGTGGGGTACTCCCAATTTGATTAAAAACTCAATTGCTTTATTTGAGTGATCAGTCGCATAAAAATACATATCCATGTCAAATGTATCTGTTAACGAAAAATCAAAACCATTTTCGGCTAATGATTGCCAATCTGATAGTGGAAGATTCTTCAGTAAGTAAAGGGCGCTTGGTGGAGTTGGATTAGCTCTGCTTTGCCAAATAGCGTTCATTTGTTCGATATTTTCTAAGGTTTTTGCAAGCAGTAAATTCGTTTGGTGCGTGCTGAGTTTGGCACCCTGCGTAATAGTTGCGAGGGCATTAAAGTCGTTATTGTTAATTGCTTCTTTAAAGGCATCTGGTTGATAAGGGGTTTGTTGCCTTAAATCACGAAAATGCATGAGATGCCAGTAATGAACAAGCATGGGGTCAATCTCTTGCAACATGTCAGCGGTCAATGGGCCTTGGCGCGCTTCGAGTTGTGTTAATTCATCCATTGCTTGTGAGCGGGTTTTAATCGCTTCTAAATTACTTAAATCTTGTTCTACCTGTTGGCACGTTTCATCAGCGGGTTTAAATTGTTGCTTTTGCTTTTCGTAGGCACGCAGCGAGTCAGAAATAGCAGAATCATCTTTGCTTTGATGCTTGAAGGCTGCTTTGTTTGCAATCAGGGGAATATCGCTTAATTCATCAAATGCTTTTGCGGCAAATTGCTCACCTACGAACAATAAGCTGTTTGGTAAAAATGATGACTTAAACATCAACAAGCGATCTTCTGATGTGCCTCTCACATGCTCGCCATGGGCTTTGTAGCCTTTATCCTTAAGGTACTTTAATGTCTCTCGGTGTTTGTTTTCAATAGGTTGTACTTGACTGTTTGAGCTACCTTTTAAGTTAACAAGAGCGATATCCATCGCCGTGAATACATCGGGCAGATTGGTTGGCTCAATACCGCGCTCATTCAAAAGCTCTAATATCGGCACGTTGAACTCACTGACTGCAACATCAGCCAGATTTAAATAGAGCTGCTCATGAATAAAATTATCACTCATGGCTGTTGGTACACCGCTTAACTGTGCCGTTTGCGCTATTAATGCTGTTATATACGTATTGGGTAAGTTGCTTTTTATGGCAATGGCTATGTCATTTATCGTAAAGTCTTTTGTCGATATGGCATTTTCAAATTCTGTCTCAGTTAAACTATGCGCGTTTAGAATAAATAAGATTGACGGCGAAATAAGTGCCGATGGACCTAGTTGAAAAGGTGATTTTAAATACGTATTAAAGTTATCAGTGTTATCTAATAATTTGTATAGCGCTGTTTTATTTACTTGCTCTGGGAGTGGTACGTCGAACATGATTGAACGGGTATTCATGTTCAGAGACTCAGCATTAGATGTTAATTTTTTAACAGTGTCGGCATCAAAATAATCAACAACCTCAAGTCCTTGCCAGTTTTTTAATATACTTATTGAGTCTGCATACTGAAACTGCTCTTTGGCATTACTTTTAATTGCGTTTATCAGTAAGGACTCAAATGAGCGATAAGATATTTTGGTTAGTTCTGAATAACTTAAAATTTCTGAGAGGGGTAAACCGTCTTTGAGTGCTTGCTTAAGAGCAGCATCAATTTGGCTATGATCAGTGGCCGCTTGCGTGGCTTTTATACTTTGTTGCTCACACTCAAGCTTTGCAAGTCGTAACTTTTTTAGAGCTGATGCTTTGCTGGTGTTTTGTTTATTTACATCTTCAGTTACAGAGCTCAGGCTAGCAACATTATTAGTGTGTATGGGCAATTTAGCAGTAACTGTCTCGCTTTGGGTCTGTTTATCAAAGTACAGGTAGGTTCCTACTGCACAAAGGCCTATAAATACTGTGAGTGAAATACCTTTTTTCATATTCAATCCATGGACTTAACTTGCAGAAATTGTATGGCTTTATATTGTGCTGTCAATGACTTAGGGACGAAGAGCATAAATAGCCGACAAACAACTGATTTGTCGGCTATGTTTTGCACTGTAGCCTAATGCAGTTTCATTTTTGGCCTAACAACGCGCAGTACTTTTTCGCTGATCCACAATGCAAAGGTTTTTGCGCTGCCATGAATGGCACGTTGATGCATACGATAGAGCGAAATATACATAAATCGCGCTATTTTACCCTCTATAAAAAAGCTATTACTGGTTAGGTTGCCCATTAAACTACCTACCGTGCTGTAGCGTGACAAATTAACTAAAGAGCCATGATCACTGTAGGTAAAGGCACTGAGTGGCTGATTTTTGAGTGTGGCTATTAGGTTTTTTTCAACACATTGTGCCATTTGATGGGCCGATTGCGCTCTTGGGGGCACTTGTGTGCCATCTTCTAGGGTAAATGCGCAGCAATCGCCAATTACAAAAATGTCGTCGTTAACACTACTTTGCAGGTATTGATTCACCTTAATTTGATTATTGCGGGTGAGTTCAAAAATACCAATGTCTTTAATGAAATCAGGGGCTTTTACGCCTGCAGCCCAAACCATGATATCGGCTTTAATATGTTCATCGTTTTTAGTGATAAAGCTGTTTTCTGTGGCTTCTTTTACTTGCGTGCCTTCGCGTACTGTTACTCCTAACTTAACCAGCTCACGTTTAGCCGAATTTGCAATGCGCTCGGGTAAAGCGGGTAAAATTCGCGGCCCCGCTTCAATTAAATCAATGTGTAAGCGTTTAGCAGTCATTTTGTTAAGGCCATACATTTTTAGCATGTCTGACACATGATAAAGCTCTGCCGACAGCTCAACCCCGGTTGCACCACCGCCGACTATAGCAATGGTTAAAGAATGCTGTGGATCATCATCTTGATGTAAACGGGTGAAGTTATCGAGTAGGGCATGCTGAAAGCGTTCAGCTTGTTGATTTGAATCAAGGTAGAAACAATGCTTGTTAACGCCTGGGGTATTAAAGTCGTTACTGACACTGCCTATAGCAAGTACTAGGTAGTCATAACTCACTTGGCGCTCAGGTAAAATGCGGTGGCCGAGCTCGTCTTTTAACTCGCTTAAAGTAATGGTTTTGTTGGTTTGATCTAAGTGGCAAAAGCTGCCAAGTTGAAAATTATAATGATGTTTTGCTGCATGCGCTGAGTATACAACGCCGTCTAAATCGGCATCAATCGAGCCCGTCGCTACTTCATGAAGTAACGGCTTCCAAATATGGCTGCGGTTTTTATCGATTAAAAGTATCTCTGCTTGGCGTTTTTTCCCGAGTTTGTGTCCTAATTGTGTTGCCAGTTCTAAGCCACCAGCGCCACCACCGACTATCACGATTTTAGGAGGTTGGTTAATCATTACGTTGCCCTCAAAAGTATAATACCTAAACACTCTTGCGAAAAAGCGCTTAGGTATTGCAAATCCATCCATCAATACCCCATGGCAACCCACCCATTGTGCGCCTTTTTGATGGTTTTGTCAGTACCCATTAAGAACAATGTAGTTAACTTAGTTATATGAATGACCTTGGGAGATTGAGCCAAACACGTTAGTATGGCTAATTCGCAGTAAGAGACCTATCATTACCTGAAAAAGGGAATGACAGTGAGGGATCAGGATGACTACACCACTACACACTTCGTTGAATCAATACTTTGGCTTTAATGAATTTCGCCAAGGTCAGCAACAAACCATTGAGCAGTTATTAAATCAGCAATCGTCGTTGGCAATTTTTCCAACTGGCTCGGGTAAATCTTTGTGCTATCAATTAAGTGCATTGCACTTACCTAACTTGACCTTAGTGGTATCGCCATTATTGGCACTGATGAAAGATCAAATTAGCTTTTTAAATAGCAAAGGTATTTACGCGGCAAGCCTTGATTCAAGCCAAACCAGTGAGCAAAGTCATACGGTAATGAGTGATGTGCGAACAGGGAAGGTGAAAATTTTAATGGTCTCAGTTGAGCGTTTTAAGAATGAGCGCTTTCGTGAATTTATTAAACAGGTGCCTATTTCGATGCTGGTGGTTGATGAAGCGCACTGTATATCTGAATGGGGTCACAACTTTAGGCCTGATTACCTAAAACTGCCGCGCTATCGTGAAGAGCTTAATATACCACTGGTATTGCTACTTACCGCCACTGCCACTAAAAAAGTAAAGCGCGATATGTGTGAGCGTTTTGCTATTGCCCCAGAATGTGTGGTGCAAACTGGCTTTTACCGAAGCAACCTCGACTTATCAGTGCTCAGTGTTGCAAGCCAAGAAAAATCTCAGCAATTAGCCAGTATTATAGCCAGCCAACAAGGAGCTGGGATTGTTTATGTCACCTTACAACATACCGCTGAGCAAGTGGCCGAAGGCTTGGCAAGAGCGGGCTTTAATGCGGTGGCTTATCATGCAGGCCTTGAGGATGATAAACGCTGGCAAATTCAAGATGATTTTATGGCGGGTAAAATCAATATCGTTGTGGCAACCATTGCTTTTGGGATGGGCGTTGATAAGTCTGATATTCGCTTTGTGATCCACTATGATTTGCCAAAATCGATTGAAAATTATAGTCAAGAGATTGGCCGCGCAGGGCGAGATGGTGCGCCGTCAAACTGTTTTACCCTAGCAAACCTTGATGGCTTAAATACCGTTGAAAACTTCGTTTATGCCGACACTCCCGAGCAAAGTGGGATTGACTATGTCATCAATAACATTCGTAACGAGCAAACGAACAACCAGTGGGAAATGCAAGAGTACAGCTTATCGAGCGAAAGTAATATTCGTGCTTTAGCGTTAAAAACCTTACTGGTGCAGTTAGAAATGCAAGGGGCTATTACACCTTTATATGCCTATTACGCCGATTTTAAATATAAGTTTTTAACGGATCAAAATGAGCTGCTTGGCCAGTTTGATGCTGACCGACAAGCGTTTTTACAGCAGGTATTTAAACATACAGAGTTTAAGAAAATTTGGGGCACACTTAATTTTGATGCACTAACCCGTGCCACTCAAGTAGATAGAAAACGCGTGGTTGCTGCGCTCGATTATTTGGCTGAAAAGGGCCACATAGCCCTTGAAACTAAACGTATCACGCAAGTGTATGAGGTGAATAACTCGGTAATAAACCACGCTGATTTAGCACAGCAACTGCACCAATACTTTATCGAAAAAGAGCAGGCCGAAATTAAACGTATCGCCACTTTAGTACGCTTTTTTGAGCTAGATAGCTGCTTAAGTTATAACTTAGCTCGCTATTTTGATGACCAGAATGCACCCCAGCAATGTGGCCATTGTTCAGTGTGTAGAGGCCAGCAGGTAAAACTTAGTTACTCATTAGTGCATCAAATGCCTGAGCAAAATGTGATTGCCAGCAAAGTTGCTGAGCTTAAACAGCACTTAGCCGCTAAAGGGATTAGTGATGTGAGCATCGATACTCAGTGCCGCTTTTTAGCGGGCATGAGCGTGCCTTTATTTACTCGTAATAAAGTCAGGCAACTATCAGGTTTTGGCCTTTGCGAACAGCAACGCTACAGTGACATTAAAGCCCTGCTACAGCAGTTGTAGCAGGGCTTTAGGTGTACATTTTTAACACTAAAAAGTGTCAAAGATGTGCACTTAGCCAATTTGAATACTGGTAGTCGGGTAGGTCAAAGGTTGGCTGTGCTGGCGAGCAAAACAATAAGCAAATGTTAATGGCCCAACCCGACCTATCAACATCAGCAATATGATGATGAGCTGACTAGGCGCACTTAAATCCCCAGTAATACCTCGCGAAAGACCTACGGTACTGAGTGCCGAAATTGCCTCAAAGGTAATATCAAGTAACGACCCTTGTTCAAGCTTGGTGATGATCATAATGCTGGTAAAAGCGATAAATAAGTACAGTATCATGACGCTTAATGCTTTTATCACTAACTTGTCGCTCATCTGACGGTTAAACACGGTGACCGTGGTTTGCTGTTTTAAATAGCTGCGCATCGCTAAAATTAGGATCACAAAGGTGCCGAGCTTTATGCCGCTCGCCGTACTGACTGAACCACCGCCAATCACCATCAGCAGCATAGTCAAAAGCGTTGAATCTTGACTCAAACCATCAATCGGTAGGGTATTAAATCCTGCGGTACGAGGTGTCACCGCTTGAAACCAAGCCGTTAATATTTGCTCAGACGTTGATAGCGGCGCTAATGTCGCCGGATTGGCGTGTTCAAAGAAAAAAATCAATATAAATGCGATGCAGTTGAGCACTAAGGTGGCAATTAACACCAAACGGGTATTGGTTGATAGTAACGACCAGCGCTTTTGTTTGTAGATATCAATCAGCACCGTAAACCCTAAGCCACCGATGATAAACAAAGTGGTGATCACCACGTTTACGGTTATATCGCCTTTGAATGCCGATAAGCTATCGCCACTTAACGCAAAGCCCGCATTATTGAACGCCGAAATCGTATAAAACAGACTGTGATAGGCGCTTTTTAGTGCGCCATAGTCATCGAACCAACTAATAAAGAGTAAGCAAAATGCCACCGACTCAATCACTAATGAATACACTAAAACATACTTAGCAACCTTGATCACCGAGGTTAAATCGTTAGTGTCAAAAGCGCGGCTGGCGAGTAAGCGTTGCTGTAAGCCTAGGGTTTTTCCTAAACTTAAAATTGAAATCACCGCCACGGTCATAAAGCCAATGCCACCTATTTGAATCAGCAACATGACCACGCTTTGACCAAATACAGTCAGATCAGTACCCGTGTCGATGACCACCAGCCCTGTTACTGTAACCGCAGAGGTTGCTGTAAATAATGCATCGAGCCAACTGATCGGTTGGGTGCTTGCCATTGGCAGCATAAGCAAGCCCGTGCCAAGCGTAATTAACACAATAAAGCCGATAGTGAGCACTAATGGTGGGTTTATTTTTTGCCGCTTACGGCACTTTACACCGCTAAATTGTTTAGGGTAAACGTTGGCTTGCCAGTTAATCATAATGCACGAAACCGTTTTGCTAATTTAGTTAAGTAAGTTTTAGAGCCCAGTAGCACCAAACTATCGCCGTGGCGCAGTTCGGTGTCGTTAGTCAGCTCAGTATTGAAGTAATCATCACGTCTTAGTGTGAGTGGTTTAATATCGCTATTACGCTCTTTGAGTAGCCAGCCAATTTTGCGACCTGAAAGCTGTAGATCAATGCCTAGTTCAACAATAAACGTGGATTGGTTAAGCGGGAAATATTGATTAACCATTGGGTAGTTAAGCGCTTGTGCAACCCTTACGCCCATTTCCTCTTCAGGGTGAATAATACGGTCAACGCCGAGTTTACTTAGTATCTGATGGTGGCTTTTGGTACAGGCCTTTACCCAAATTTGCTTTACACCTAAGTTTTTTAAATGCAATACACATAAAATACTGGCTTCAATATTCTCGCCAATGGCCACCAATACGGCTTGGCAACTGGGTAAATCTAGTCGTGCTAATTGTGTTTCATCACTGGCATCAACCACCACAGTAAAACTGAGTTGGTCGGCATAGTGATTAACGGTGCTTTCGCTAATATCGGCGGCACACACTGTATGACCTTGTTTTGAAAGTTCTAAACAGGCGGTTACGCCAAAACGTCCTAATCCGATTACTGCAAACTGAGCCATTGTCTTTCTCGCTATTGTGGGTACGCGCTAAATGCTAATAGCAAAAAAACAGAAGTCTTTAGAGAGGTTGAAAGCTTTATAAAGATTTTATGCTGAGATAAAAAAACTTTATAAAAACTTTATAGTGACAAAACTGAAAACCCTTTAATCTAATAGGGACAAAAAATAAGTGAAAAGATGATGCAGTCAGTATTCAAAATACAGTATTTAAAAGCCGCATTTTTAAGTGTGTTGATGCCACTTGTGGTGGTGCTCGCGATATTTCCGTTTCGAGAACTGTTTACAACCACCGATATTGTGATGCTACAGCTGCTGTGGGTGACCTGGGTTGCGGTGCGAAGTAATCGCCGTGTTGCAGCGCTGACAACCCTAGTGAGTGTAGCCTGCACCGACTGGTTTTATGTGGTGCCTTACTTTACTTTTCACATCGAAAATATTGAATATGTGGTCACCTTTTTGGTGATGTTGATTGTAGGTTTAGTGATAAGCCACCTTGCTGGGGAGCTCAATACCAAGGTTCGCGATGTGCAAGCCCATGCTAGTAATAGTCGCTTATTGTATGAATTAGCTAAAAAACTTAATGATCTCGATAGCCTTGAGGAACAAAAGCAGCTGTTTTTAACAACCATGGCCGCACATTTAAAGGTTGCATGTGATTGGCAGTTAACAGCGTCTAAGCAGTTTATTTATTTAAATGAGCAACAAGCTGAATTTGGCGGCATCGCGTTTGCTAAAGCGCTTAATGCCGAGCAACTTGCTTTGGCGAATACAGCGTGCTCTTTACTGTATCAGGTTCAAGAGAAAACCTTACTTCGCGAGCAATCAGCGGCGATAAAAGTACAGGCGGAGCTAGAGAGGTCAAAAAACACCTTATTACGGAGTTTATCCCATGATTTACGCACGCCATTAGCGACTATTATGGGCGCATCAAGCATGTTGGCTGATGATGATATTCAACTAAGCTCTGAGGTTATCAAAGAGCAAGCTGCTAATATTTATGAGCAAAGTAAAATTCTTAACCAGCACTTTGATAAAGTCATGGAGCTCAGTAAAGTGAATAAGTTAGCTGAGAATATTAAATGGCAAAAACTACCCATTTTGACCTTAATTAGCGAGGCTAAATCACGCCGTCAGCAGCAATTACAGAACTTTAAACTTCACGTTGAGGCTCACCAGCAAAGCATCTGTTTTGGCGATGAAACCTTACTCGAAATTGCCTTTGCCAATATGCTCGAGAACGCAGCCCGTTACGGAGATGGTTCGGCGAACATGCAATTTATTGAAACACGCAATGAATACCAAATTGTGTTAACTAACCCTTTTGCTAATAAGCATGAGACGAGTCAAGATGAAGGCGTTGGCCTTGGGAGTGTTATTTGCGATGTGGTTGCTAAATGTCATGAAGGGCGCTTTGAATTAACCCTCAATGAGCAGACAAAGCAGGCAACAGCTATATTAATTTGGAGTAACAGCCGTGGCTAATATTTTGGTTTTAGAGGACTCACCGCCTCTGCAAAGTTTTTTAAAAACACTGCTCAAAGCAAGTAACCATGAAGTCAGTGTGTGCGCGAAAGGGCTTGATGCGTTTGCACTTTTAAGCCAGCAGCAGTTTGATTTAGTGCTGCTTGATTTAGGTTTGCTCGATATGGATGGGCAAGATTGGCTGGTGGAGTTTAGGCAGTGGAGTTTGCTCCCTGTATTAGTACTTTCTGCGCGCGACGGCGAAACAGAAAAAGTCACCGCCCTTGATAACGGCGCTAACGATTATCTAACTAAACCATTCAGCGCAAACGAATTACTAGCACGTATTCGGGTGCTTCTGCGCACACAAACAACACCAAGCCTAACTTTGCAATGTGGCGATATTCACATCGACCCGCATAAACATGTGGTGCGTAAAGGTGCTGAAGAAGTCAAACTAACTAAAAAAGAGTACGCTATTTTGCTGTTGTTATTTCAGCAAAAAGACAAGGTATTAACGCATAACGCTATTTTATCTGAGGTGTGGGGAGAGCAGTATATTAATCGTCCTGAATACGTGCGTGTACATATTGGTCAGTTAAGACAAAAGCTTGAGCAAAATGCGGCAAGCCCTAAACATATCTTAACTGAGCCCGCTGTGGGTTATCGATTAGTTGATTGAGTTTAATAATAGTCACGACTTTTTTAATTTGCTGTTGAGCTTATAGGCTTTTTAAACTATTGTTTTAGTTTACGAAAATAATGAAAAGGTGCTTGATAATTGGCTACTGCTGATCAAGGTGGCAAACGGATATTTTCACTTTCAAATAAACAACTTGAAGAACTCATTGCTGCAATTGAGCAAGCAATTGAATGGCATCAATGTTGGTACAAACGCTTACTGCGTAGCCTTATTGCCAATGTACCAGCATGTGAAGAAGATCTTGACGATAATGCTCATGCATTATGCGAATTTGGCCTTTGGTTTAATAAACTCCCCTCTAGTTCTAAAAATTTACACCCGTATTTTGCTGAAATTGAAATTGCGCATCAAAAAATGCACCACGGGGCTAAAGTACTTTTATCTTTGAATGAAGCTAATTCAAAAATCCCGGTCAATCTTTTGGATCAATTTCATGAAGATTTAGATAGAGTCCGCTATTTATTTGAGGCAGTGAATGAAGACTTCTCTAAACTTTTGCATAATCGTGATCCCCTAACAGGTGCAAACAACCGCACTCATTTACTTAGCAATCTGCGAGAGGAGCATGAGCTTGCGAAAAGAAAGTCACTTAGCTGTGCGTTGATTATGATCGATCTCGATCATTTTAAACGTGTTAATGATCAATATGGTCATTCCGTAGGAGATAAAGTATTGGTTGCTCTTGTTAAGTGTATTAACTCTCACCTAAGAAAATATGATCATCTGTATCGCTATGGCGGCGAAGAGTTTTTAGTATGCTTACCACAAACAGACCTAAAAGGTGCTCAATCATTTGCTGAGCGCTTGAGGGTCGGTGTTGAAGAACTTGAAATAGATATAGGTAAAGATAAACAGATAAAAATTACCGGCTCTTTTGGGGTCTCTTCTATTCGCGCTGACGATGATATTGAAACAGCAATAGAGGCTGCGGATAAAGCTATGTATCAGGCAAAAGAATCGGGACGCAACCAAGTGTGTGTAACCTGATTGGTAGCTTTGCAGCTTTATTTTCTTGAAGAAGGAAAACAGTGACAGTTTATAAATTGTCACTGCATATTAGATCAGTCGTATTTTGCTTCTAACTCATTGGCTGTGTGATAGCTTTCGTGAGTTTTTAGCTGCTCAAAGTAGCGTTCGATTTCAGGGAAGTACGACAGCTTACCCGCCTGAGCAACTTGCTCTACAACAAAAGACATCATGAAATCAGCACCGGTCAATGTGTCATCGACTAAGTACTGCTTACCTTGTAATTGCTGATTAACATAGCTCAGTATTTTTGCAATTTCATTATCGGCATAGTCGGCAATAAAGTTAGTTTGACAGCCGTCTTTAGTAATAAAGAGTTTTAGTAAAAGAGGCACCATGGCAGAGCTTTCAGCAAAATGCAGCCATTGCTGATAGTCAACATAGCTGTCGCTTTGCTGGCTTGGCATAAACTTGCCTTTGCCGTACTTACTAATTAAGTAGTCAGTAATTGCGCCAGACTCGGTAATTACTTTACCGTTATCTTCAATAACGGGCGATTTACCCAGCGGATGAATTTGTTTTAGTTCATCAGGTGCTAAGAAGGTTTCTTTATTGCGTTGATAAGCAACAATGTCGTAATCGACACCAAGCTCTTCCAGTAACCAAATAATACGTTTAGAGCGTGATTTATTTAAATGGTGTAATTTAATCATTCGTTATCCTTAAAAATGGCGTAGCCAAGCTGACTACGCCTTGAAATTTAAATTGGCTGCTGAACTTGCACGACAGTTTTACCGAAGTTCTCACCATTTAACATCGCATTAAAGGCGTTCAGCGTATTTTCGAAATTAGCTTCAAGATGCTCTTTATATTTGATTTTTCCTTCGCTTAACCATGTTTGCATGTCTTTTGCGAATTCCTCATAACGATGGGCGTAGTCATCAAAAATAATAAACCCTTGCACTTTAATGCGTTTCTTTAAAATGTGACCCATAAGCATAGATAAGCGATCTGGACCTGGCGGCAGCTCGGTAGCGTTGTACTGTGATACTAAACCACATAACGGAATACGTGCTTTTGTATTCAACAGGGGTAACACGGCATCAAATACATGGCCACCGACATTTTCGTAATAAACATCAATACCATTATTACACGCTGCGCTTAACTGCTCTGCAAAATCATTTGCTTTGTGATCAATACAGGCATCAAAGCCTAGGTTTTCAACGGCATGTTGGCATTTTTCTTTACCGCCAGCTACGCCAACGACCTTACAGCCTTTTAATTTGGCTATTTGCCCTACAGTTGCACCGACAGGCCCTGTAGCTGCAGCAACCACGACTGTTTCGCCCTGCTTTGGCTCACCAATATCTAAAAGCCCCATGTAGGCGGTAAAACCAGGCATACCCATAATACCAAGTGCATACGAAGGATTTTCAGGGTTTTTCCCCAGTTTCATTAAGCCTTCAGTGTCGCTTATTGCGTATTCTTGCCAGCCCGTATAGGCCAACACCCATTCACCTTCTTGGTAGTCAGGGTGGTTTGATTGCTCAACTTGGCATACGGTTGCGCCTACCATTACATCACCAATCTTTACAGGATCAGCGTATGATTCAGCATCGCTCATTCGTCCTCGCATATAGGGGTCAAGTGATAGATAAATGGTTCTGAGTAATACCTCGCCATCTTTTGGCGCTGATACTGAGTTAGTTTTTAAAACAACATTGTTTTCATTCGCTACGCCACTTGGGCGAGATTCAAGAATATATTGACGATTTTGAATATCAGACATACTAGGCTCCTTTTGCCAGCAGTAAATTAAGATACGCCTTTAACGTTTTGCGGGCATAACATTAAAAATCAACACTAAAATTGTAATTACTTGATAACGCATCCCCTTTTTTAGGATGAGTTTTTGCGCTAAATATGGGAACGGTGTATGCTGTTTTAAAATTAAGCTAACTTAAAAGGATAGTAATGAAGCGTATTTTGTTAGTGGGCTTGATGACTGTTAATGCTTATGCAAATAACGACGTGTTATCGGTTGATCCAGTGATGCTGCAAAGCGGTAATTTTGTATTTGAAAATGATGACAAACATTACCCAAAGCAAAGTCAATTTAGCATTGTCCATAGTGTATTAATGAGCAGTGAAAGTGGTCGTCGTTTAGCTGTTGTGACGATTGAAAACAAAGCATCAGGCTCGCGTATTTTACAGGCTGACCACATTATGGCACTGTTTGCTGATGGGCGTCGTGTACATCCGCAAAGCTTTGACGAAGGCATTAAGTTAGATGATGGTGAAAGGCGCTCTTTGACCTTATCTTTTGGTGAAAACGAATATCCCATATTAGCAGTGTATACCAGCTTAGATAATTAAAAGGATTACCATGAAATCAACGCGTCATTTTTTCGTTTTGAGCGCACTTATTTGCTCGCCTGCTGCGCTAGCGATAGATAGCCAAGACTTTGTTAAAGATAACGTTTTTACTCAAGGCGTTGAAGGGCCAACCATGTATAACGGTGCCTTGTACGCGGTGAACTATGCCCAGCAAGGAACCATTGGCCGCGTTGATAACATGGGCAAAACATCGTTATTTGTAAGGCTACCAAATGACAGCGTTGGTAATGGCTTACAGTTTGACTCGCAAGGTAATTTATTTATTGCCGATTACGTGAATCACAATATTTTAAAAGTACCTGCTGGCAGCAATAAAGCAGAAGTGTTCGCCCATAATAGCAACATGAATCAACCCAATGACATTGCTATCACCACAAGCGGTGCGTTGTTTGCAAGTGACCCTAATTGGACGAACGAAACGGGCCAACTTTGGCGTATTAATGCAGATGGGAGCACGCATTTACTCGAAAAAAACATGGGCACCACCAATGGTATTGCCGTTAATAACGACAACACTAAGCTCTATGTGAACGAGAGTGTGCAGCGAGTAGTTTGGCAATATGACCTAGATGAGAACTTAAACATTAGCAATAAAAAAGTTTTGATTAAGTTTGCTGAGCATGGCTTAGACGGCATGCGCGTTAATAATCAAGGACATGTGTTTATCACTCGTTACGGTGCTGGAAAGGTGCTTGAAGTATCGCCTACCGGCAAGCTATTAAATAGCTACCAATTAAAAGGCCAGCATCCAACTAATTTGACCTTTAACGATACGCAAAGCAAAGTGTATGTCACCATGCAAAAGCGCGGTGCAATAGAAGTGATTGAACTTTAGCCTTGCTTTGCTCGCGTTATAGCGGCGATGATTGCCGCTTTCGCTTGCGGGCTATTTTGCCAACAACTTGAATGCAGCATTGACGCTACACGTTCAGCAATTGTGTTGGCATCAAACCCGGCTAACTCCTCAAACGATTCAATACCGATTTCTTCAAACCGTTTTATCACCGTAGGCCCCACACCTTTGAGCGCTAAAAGCGCGCTGCGTTCTTGCTGGTTAAATGGCATTTTTTCGCTCCTTGTTGATTGAGTCTATAAAATGATGAGGGTTATCTAGTCCTAGAAAAACAATGTTGATATCACCAATAGGCTCAATGAGCGTGATTTTAATATTTGGGCAACCTGAATAATTATAGCGCTTGATTGTTCGAGCCCGTGAAATGAAATCGGCATTTAAATCAATGGTTTTGATATTTTCTAAAGCAATATTGTAAGCAGGATATAGCCCATAGCGAATAACGAGTTGCGACTTACTGATAGAAACAGGACGCTTTGCAACCGCTCGATACTCTGCAGTAAAGAATAAAAGGCTAAAAATAGTTAAACCAGTGATAATGTTTGCTGCTGATGATGACCATACAAAGTGTAAAAATAAATGCATCAGTGGCAGTTCTAACAAGATAATAAAAATAAAGCCAAGTAAGTTAGCTTGTGATCCATCTTTTTTATGGTAACTAAAATGTTGTTCACCAGTGAAATAGCTTGGTTTAATGTGTTTAGCGTAAAATAAGAAAGCCCACATCCGTGTTTCGAAACATAAAAAGTTTGCAATTACGCTTTGTTTGAAAAGCTTGTTAATTGGCCTTTCTATAGCTATATCAGGATCTGTCTGCTGGCTTAAAGCGGATTTTATTGCCAGGTACACAGTAATGAGAGCACTTAGCTCTAAAATTACAATCAAAGCTAAAAGCCCGTAACGACCTTGCTCTAAGTAATTCATTAAAAATTTGTTTTGTTCGGGAATAATGTAACTCCCCACTAAAATCGCGAGTGAGCACAGCATCAATGCTTTAAAAGCCGCTTCTTTCTTATTTTTAATTAATATTAAGCAAAGTACAGGTAATACTATCAGTGCATCAAGTAGGTATAACCATTCAAAGTTTGCTTTACCAAAGTCATTTAATGGGTGGCTACCTTGGTAATACATACCCCAAAAAAGACTAATACTAATCAGGAAAATAAATGGGATTTTTGACTTTATTGATTTGAGCATTACATCTTCCTTGTTGCTTTTTGTTGCTCATATCATAACCAACAATCTAAACGCTGTCCCTTTTTTATTGTTGATATAATGACTGCCTGTTTAAAATAAAAAAGCGCACCGGGCAGGGTGCGCTTGAGGGGATCAATCCTGTGTAGCTAAAACAGTAGGATTAATTAAAAGCTTGGAGCATATCTTAGTGAAACACCGACCGAGCGGCCAATCACACTATAATCACTCACAGTGTTAAAGTGGTTTGCGCCTATTTCAGGTGTTGGTGGTTCACGGTCTAATAAGTTATCGACACCAAAGTTAACAGCAAGTTCCTCATTAACTTGCCATGCAGCGGCAAAGTCTAAGTAATTTTGTGCTGAAATTGTTTCTGAACGGTCAACAGCATACTCTACTTCACCAATTCTGCGCCAGCCAAGTTGGAAGTTCATGTTATCTAACTGCCAATCGATGCTTGCTCGGTGTTTGTAGTCAGCTTGTAAAACACTGGCAAAGTCACCCGAACAGGCGCTGCCGTAAGTTCCTTTACAGTCAACTTCAGGCACTGTGCTGTTGTTTTGGCGCGTTTGTTTAGTAACAAAGTTACCTTGGTACGAGAATCTAAAACGACCACCCATTTGCTCTGGTGCATCAATGACATAATTTGCTGCAACGTCGATACCTTCTTGCTCAATTGCAGCTAAGTTAAAGTCATTAACGATAGCTGTGCTAATGAAACCGGTGTTTGGATCACGAAGTACCGCTCCACACAATGGGTTGTTCGGATTCGGGTCGTCAACATAACAGCTTTGTAGCGCAGCACCTGGCTGAATTTGGCTTACCGCATCTGTTACGCGAATACTGTAGTAATCGAGTGATAAGTCAAAGCCTTCTAAATAGCTAGGTGTGTAAACAATGCCTAATGTATCTGACTCGGCTTGCTCAGGCTTAATATTTGGGTTACCACCATAGGTATATTTTGCTGTACTTGAGTCGAACTCAGTGCCAACTGGCGGCGCACCAAACGCAGCACATTGGGTCGCATCACCGGTACCAAGTAAACATGGATCGCCGTTATAACGTCCTGCAAGTCGTGGTACAAATTGATCGCTGTTTTGGTCAAATAATGATAACGATAGCGCTGTGATTGGGCTGGCAAACTCACCTAAGTTAGGTGCTCTAAACGCGGTTAAGCGGTTTGCACGAATACGAATATCGCTGTTAATTGCCCAGTTGATACCTAGTTTGTAGGTGTCTTCTGCTTCGGTATTTGAGTAATCAGAAATACGGTAGGCACCTTCAAAGCTAAGCTCTTCAGCAAATGGTTTATCAACCAAGATAGGCACTAAAATTTCAGCATAGAATTCTTCTGAGCTAAAGCTTGCATCCATATCAAATGCGCTAATAGATGCGAAGCTGGTACCGTTTCTAAATGCATCGCCCGGTGTTTGTTTACCGGTTTCTTTACGGTATTCATAACCGATTGCAAAATCAATAGCACCTGCTGGTAACTCAAATAAGAACCCAGAATCACCCGATAACGTTGCTGAGATTACGCTTTGTGTACGGTCGCGAGTGGTATATAGCAGTGGGTCGCTAAAGTCACTGAAATCATGGTTTGGATCAAAAATATCTACCGAGTTTGCAAGGGCAGCAAAGCGACTATTACCATTGTTATCATTGCGATACGCATTATTATAAATGGTGGCTACTTCGTCGGTTTTACCGTACTGACCATATACGTCGTAGTATAGGTAGTCTGTAATATCACCTTTTAAACCTAGTTGAAATTGCATTGAATCACGTACCGCTTCGGTGTGTTGCACACCTAAACCTAGGTTACGTTCAACATTAACAAGGGCATTGCCTTCACTGTCAAACGTCAGTTGGTTGCGTAGTTCATCAGGAATATATGCATTGTCTTGCGTTAAGGTTACTTGCTCGTTAACAAAAATCGGGGTTTGACCACTGGCACCAGCACCATTTACGGTCACTTTAGAATACATTGCGCGGCCATAAGCAATGGCACTGTCGCTGACATCAACGTCGAATAATAAGCCCGCAGAAAAACGGTCCATTGGTTGAGTTAAATAACGATCAGGAGTGAAATCAGCTGTTTGACGCTCACTTGTTACAGCACCAGAATCAGCAATACCGATACTATTGCCAGATGCAACGTCAGTATAATAACCACCGCTGTTGATCATGGTTGTTGAGTTTTCAAGCGCGTAGTCACGCTCGCCGGCTAATAGCTCTTTACGCTCAGTATAACCAATATAGCCTGTTACATGGCCGCTGCCATCGGCGATATCGCCACCAAAAATAGCTTCAAAGTTAAGCTTTTCGTTACCGCCGTCGGCACTTTCGTAACTGGTTGAGAATTCAGCGCCAGTAAAATCATCGTCTAAAACAAAGTTAACAACACCAGCTACGGCATCGGCACCGTAAACCGCTGCTGCACCACCAGTTAATACATCAACGCGTTTAATTAATCCGGCAGGAATGGTATTTACGTCAACCGAGTTACGAAAACTAAATGGTACGGCGCGAGTACCGTCAATCAGCACCAATGTGCGGTTTTGGCCAAGGCCACGTAAATCAATGGTTGATGAGCCGAAAGAGTCACCCACTGTTGCACCTGTGCTGTTAGCACCTGCTGCAGCCTGTGGTAGTTTTGCGGTAATATCTTCAACGTTCACTGCGCGATCTAAGTGAATTTGTGCTTCATCAACACTTACGACAGGGCTGCTTGAAACCAGCTCAGTTCGTTGGATGCGTGAACCTGTAACAGTGATCACCTCAGGCTTTTTAACTTGTTCGGCGTCTTCTGCGTGGGCATAACTTATTACTGAACTTACAGCTAGAGCTAAAGGCGAGAGCAGCAATAGTGAGCGATGTCCGGTTGTTGTCTTTGCTTTCATGATGATTCCCTTGCGTTTTATCATTTAAATCAACGCAGGTTGGTTTACTACCTAGACCATTTAGTTAATTTAAAGAGTCATACTTTTTGTTATGATACGTCGTGTTCTCCTTTTGGGGAGAGCACTGGTACAGTTTTAAAGCAATTTAAAAATCTTTGCAATAATTATTCTTTAAATCTATTATTTTAAAATATAAACTATTCCAAGTCGTCAACCCGCTTATTTACATCTAATAAGCTGATTTTAAGTGATTTATTTATGCATCAACATATTGAGAAACTGTATTTAAGCGCAAAAAAAGAAAAAAAATTAATTATTGGTCTGATGAGTGGTACCTCGTTAGATGGTCTTGATATCGCACTGTGTGAAGTATCAGGGCAGGGTATGAACACCCATGTAGAAGTATTAAAGTTTACCACCGTCGATTATGACGATGATTATAAAACGCGTGTAAAACGAGTATTTGCCAAACGCGATTGCGACCTTGAAGAAGTCACTTTACTCAATCCATGGATTGGCCAGTTACATGGTGAAATGGTCGCAAAAACGTTAGCCTCTTGGGGGGTCGAAAATGAGCAGATAGATGTGATTGCCAGTCATGGTCAAACAATTTATCACTGCCCTAAAAACCAACATAAGCGCCCAGAATATGGCAATGCAACGCTACAAATTGGCGATAGCGATCACCTTGCAGTGACTGCTGGCATTACCACCATAGGTGATTTTAGACAAAAACACATAGCCGCGGGTGGTGAAGGTGCGCCGCTTGCTGTATATGGTGATTATTTATACTTCACAAGTACCAGTGAAAACCGCATATTGTTAAACATGGGTGGCATTGCAAACTTAACCTACTTGCCAAAATCGGCTGATCCACGAGCGGTTTTTAGCTCTGATATTGGCCCAGGCAATACCATTATGGATGCCTATGTACAGCGTTACTTTGCACCCCTTTATTATGATAAAGATGCCGCTATTGCAACAAAAGGCGCGGTAAATGAAGCTTTACTCACTGCGCTGTGTGATGATGCATTTTTTGGTTTAGGGTTTCCAAAAACCACCGGGCCAGAAGTGTTCAATCTAGACTATTTAGCAGCGGCACAAGCACGTTCAAATACGCAAGCGTTATCGCACTTTGATGTTATGGCAACTTTAGTGCAGTTTTCAGGAGTCATGATTGCCAAGGCAATTAACCAATGCAGTGAAGGCTTAACTGATGTGGCTGTATACGCCAGTGGTGGTGGGGTTCATAATCCATTATTAATGGAGATTATTTTGGCTCATTGCCCAGAGCTTACTGTAATAAATAACACTGATTCGTTAGGTATAAATCCAGATGCAAAAGAGGCTGTGTTATTTGCTATTTTAGCGAACGAATGTTTGTCGGGTGGGCAACAACGCTTTGGTAATACCGAGCAAGGGATCCCCGATATTACCATGGGTAAAATTAGCTTTGCTGACTAGGCCCTAAAAAAAAGCTAAAAAGGTTGCGCCGATATTGCTGATGTAACGGCGTAGACCTTGGTTTTTAGCTTGCTCGCTAGTTAAAAGCTCTGCTGATGTGCTTGCAGCAATGCTAACATCGAATTGGGCGCTGTCTTTAAGTGTTGCATGCATGCCATGCAGCATTAATTGCAGCACAAATTCGCCACTGTGCGTGACATTTTCTAAAGTAAGGCTGATCACGTGCTGTTCTAAATCGTGTTGTGTTAACGTGTACGCAGTAAAATAGGCAGACTCGCGGGCATCAGGGCGTGTTGCACTAATAGAGATCACATCACCTTCGTGAGCATCGTCAGGTAGCACACAACAAAATACAACACGCTTTTGCTCATTGGCAGCAAAATGCAATTGTTCATATTCCATAGTGTGCGCAAGCGCTGCACATAAAGGGTCTTCATTAGAGGGGAGTGCAAACGAAAGTTGCACCAAGGCACTGTCCATTACTTGTTCATTACATTAGGTGATTAAATTAGCGCCAATTATGAATTAATTAAATTACAGATTTATGACTATTGTCATATTGCGTATTATTTATCGTAAAATCAGAACAAAGTTGAATGTTTAATTTGTTTGTTAAAACCTAAGTCTATTTATTTGATTGTTGTTGAACTCCTAAAAAAGTTAAGAGTAAACAGTATTTCGCCCCCCTTCTTTTGCCTTATAAAGGTGTAAATCGACCCTTTTCGCGGCCTGCTCCGTTGTTTCGTTAGGTGCAATTTCAATGACACCCAGACTAACAGTAGCGCTTATTGATAATGAGGTATGCTCCTTTTCGGCAACAGAAAGCCTAATACGCTCAGCAATCTCCTGTGCATTTTCTAAAGATTGATTCTCAAGCACAATTAAAAACTCTTCGCCACCAACACGACCTACCCGGTCAGAGCAACGGACTGTGTGCACAATCGTATTGACTATGGATATGATTAATTCATCACCTATATCGTGACCGTATTGATCATTGACCGCTTTGAAATAATCAATATCGATAGAAATCAAAGAGCTGACTTGTTTATTGAGTTTGTTTTGCTGCATGACACTTCGTTTTAAATTTAGAATAGCTCTTCGATTTGGTATGCCGGTAAGCTCATCTTTTAAAGCGAGTATTTCAAAATACTTTTTCTGGCGAACTTGTTTGAAGGTATAAATGGCGAATAGCAATAAACATACGCAAGTTATCATCACCGTTAAGCCTTGCCAAAAAGACTTATCTTCGGCTACTGCTAAAAGCTTTTGTTGTAGCTTTGACTCATGTTCTAAACGAGTAATTTCGCGGTTTTGTTGCTCATAGTTAAAGTTTAATCTGGCAGAAATAAGCATGTTATTTGCTAAAGCCTGCTGTTTTTTATTCATTAAATCGATTAATTGCCGCTGAGATGTTATTTGTGAGAAAGTATCTCCTGTTGCAGCAGCAAGCTGTGAGGTTAAATTTAAATAGCGCTCCTGTAAGCTCTCGGGCCATGATTGTTGTTGCCCGGCTATTTTCTCATGAGATGTAACGGCTGCTTGCAACTGAGCTGTAGCCAAGTACCATTCTGATTTAGTGAAGTTGTAAAGAGTCAAAATCCAACTGTCATCAACAGAAAGTGTTTTTAGCTCAATTAGATATGGCTCTGCCTGAGATAACCTATTTAAATTTATATTGAGTTCTGTCAGCTTTATTAATATGTAAGCATAGCCATTATCACTTTCGAAACGACGAACATCTTTTTTAATCGACTCGTATAATTCAACCGCCTTTATTAAGTCGCCTTTTTCTTCATAAGCATACGCGAGTAAATCGAGTACCTTGTATTGCTCTTGCTCATTAAATTTCGATAGCGCTAACTTAGCACGCTGCAATTGTTCAATTGCAAGTTCATAGTTGTACAACGCTATGTGAATATCGGCGATTTCTTTTAATGCGAGTGCTTTTTCGTAGTCGTTACCTGCTTTTTCAAATAACTGATAAGCTGTTTTTGCAGAGTCGAATGCCTCTTGATAGTTGCCTTTAGCTAACTGAATTCGGTTAAGTACAATGTGAGCAGTAGCGATGGTTGATAATTGCTTAGGGGAGGTTGTTTTTTCTACTGATGTAGTGTTGATTATAGGCTTTAAGTGCCCAAGAGCTGTTTCATAATCACCTTGTGTATACTCTTGGTTTGCTTCACAGACAGCAAGCTCATGTTTTAAGGTAATATTATTTGCTTTTTGGATGATTGGCTTGGCTGTTTCTAGAAAATGTTTATATTCACTAAGCCCGCTAGGAGTAGATGTATTAGAAAACCAACATTTAAATGCCATTACATGCGCATTATCTTGCACATCTGCATAAGGCATTTGCTGCTCTAATCTAGCTAAAATTTCGACAGATTCAGAATATGTTGTATAACCGTGAAGAACACGGTTGATTTCACTCTGAACATCATTTGCAGCCACATTGGTTGCAAATAGCAATATGCACAATATCCTTATCATCTGATCATTACTCCATACAGCTACTCTGATACCAATCAATGATATTTTTTTATAATTGCAGCTAGCTTAGCATAATGAAATTGTTGCTTATAAGATTTTATGTTGAAAAAATATAAATAATTTAATGCTTTAATCTGTTTTGATTTTCTTTCAAGCTTGAAAGTGGCTCAACTGCAAATTATGTAATTTTTTACCCAAATGGTATGGTTTTCAAAATAGTTTTAATCAAAAGGATTTATTTTTTCATGTTAAACAAAATATTACTTTGTAGTGCTTTTTTATTTTCTGTTACAGCACTGGCTGAAAGACCAGACTATTTTAATGATGAAATAGATAAAGAGTATCGCGCGGTATTAAAGCACATGGATGAAATGATGCCGCAAACCGATTTAGAGCTTGCCTACTTACCCTCTTTTTATCCGTTTAGCATCTTTGATATTCATGCCACTAAATTTAAAAATGACAAAGATAAGCAAGCGTTCACTAACTTTAACTTAGGAGTGCTTGGTAGCCAGTTTTTAAATGTTAAAGAGCAAGTTGGAACAAAACTTCCAAATTTAGTTATTTGTAAAAAAGAAAAGTGTACTGAACAAAGACTTAAGTTAATTCGGTCATTTTTAGATGTATCGGAGGCAGAGATTTTGGTATTTAAAAATAGCCAAACTTTAAAACTTGTCCAGCAATCTGCGCCGCACGTGTACCGTGTTAACAATACTTTTTATTCTCCCACCCAATTAATAAGCTATACACCATCAAGATATGCTGGGTTTGTACCCTCAGCCGATTATAAAATTCTAAGCCCTGATGCAGAGCCAAACTTGATGGAGCTATCAGCTGATACACAAGAACTCAGAGATTTAATGGTTGAGTATAAGGTTGCAGCTATTACAAAAGATGAGTATGACAGCGTCAATGTGATCTTTGGTGGCCTTAGCGATAATCATTGGGGAGTAGTCCTTTTAGACAAATACACTATACCTAAAAGCGGTGATAGAAATGCTTTTGGCCTAGAGTACGACATAATAAAACCACTCTCTAAAACAAGCTTTTATTACCAAACAAATTAAAATTACTTTACCAATAAGCTGATGAATTAATTGGAATACACAATGAGGATGTTTGAAAATAGCCAATTAAAGCATTCTCATTTTGTGTTTAAAAGTTTCACTTAGCAGTCTTTAGCAGGAAGAACCAGCAAACTTAAAATACAGCAACGAGTAATTGCGTTTGTTCAAGGCAATATAAAGGTTATTTCAAAAGTTAGTCATCTGATAAAGGTAAAGCATTTTTATCAGCGTAGTGATGGCAAAGCATCTATATTTTGGACACATCAAACCGGCAATGTTTGGCTAGATTAATGAAGAGCTTGCCATTTAATTGCGTGTATACAATAAAATGATCCACGTCACTGCTACAGCAAGAAATGGCAGTAACTTGATTAGTAACAGCCTGATAAAACTTTTTTTATCAGGCTATCACTCAGGTATCAACAAATATGGTACTCACCCTGCGGTTTGCTGCTTGATACAAAATACTCAAGTTCTGATTTTAGTACTTCAATAATATCTGATGTAAAAGGGGTTCTTATTTCACCTGAATCTAGGTATCTGAGTAAATCGATTTCGTATCTAAGTGCAGACTCAATTGAGTAACTAATTGGGTAAGTTATTTTAAACTGTTTCTGGGAGCATAACTTATCGCTGCTGTTTATGTTCACATAGAAAGTTAGTTGTTCATCTTCTTCATGAAGATCACTGCAGCTACCTTGCTCACGTATGCAATTTAAAACAATATTTTTAATGAAAATATCAAATTCGTTCATTGTTGTTCCTTTAACTAAATCCCACTCCATGGTCCAAATGAATTTAGCAAAAAGATGCTAGGTTATCCAGTCAGACTTACTTCTTTATTGTTATTTTATTGAGGGTTTAGAAAATAAGTATTGCTAAATAATGGCTTAAGTTTTTAGTAGTGGGTTATTTGCTTAAAGAATTTCTTTTTTAAAAGTTAGATTGATAGTTGGGCGTTAGAACAGGTTTGTTTATTTTGCAGATGATTAACAAGTATTGAGTAGTTACTTTAATCGAGTTGCTGTAAATGAGGTGCGAAGGCTAGATGTAAACTATTAAGTGGCTATTTTAATAACCACTTAATAGAAAAATAATCGCTAAAAGGTCCAGTTTATGCCTAAGTAGTAGCGACGGCCATTAGTCCACTCATTAACAAATATCTTATCTAAATGATTTTGGTAATAAGGTTTTAACTCTTCAACAGGAATACCACTTGCTTGCGATAAAATGGCAAAGGCCTCTTCTCCTGAGACAGAAGACTCAACAATATTGTTGCCATTTTCATCTTTAGCGACAACGCGATTGCCTGTTGCGACACCATCTTCGCCAATTTCGTCGATCCATTTCATTTTATTAATAACTGGGTCATTAACAATTTGTGATGTTTTTATGTATTGCACAACATTTTCATTGGTTAAGTTTGTTACTGCAAAGCTTGCTACTAAATTGTCTAGGATTTGATAGGTCGCTTTGAAGTCGAGTTGTTGGCGCGCATCAGTGTAACGAATACCGTCTGTAAAGCTGGCATTAGCGAATTCACTTCGATAGTTATATGACAACCGTGCCGAAAAAGTGTCATTTTCAAAATAAATAGATGCATTGAGGGTGTCTTGTGACTGTCCAAACATAGGTTCTGTTTGACTAACTGTTTGAGTATTAAACCCAGTAACTTCAAAGTACTCACGTTGAGACGGATCACTCAAATGAGTTTCTGTATCAGTCATATCAGCTATTTCATATGAAAAGGTTGAGGTGTTGAACTTTTGATCCGGCACATCTGTATAAGTGTAATTAATTAAGCCACCAAAACCATTACCGAAATCATGTTGTAACTGAAATTCAAGCCCTTTTACTTTTTGCTCACCTGTATTGAAGTAAGAACTAACAACGTAGTCTCCGTATATTGAGTAACCGTTATCATCTGTTTTCCCTTCATCCCCTAGGTAACTTAAGTCTTGAACTTGAGATGATGATCGCACCATATCTTTAATATCTTTTTGAAAGGCTGTAATGGCAAAAATAGATGACTCAGCAAAGTACCATTCTACGCCTACTTCAGAGTTGACTGATGAATATGAACCTAAGTTTGGATTACCAACCGATCCTCGGCGCTGCGAATCCATTGGTAGGCGCTCAGCATCTCCATTTGGGGTTAAATCTTGCTGTCTACCGTCAGTGTAGAATCGGTAGCGTTCGGTTACTAAGCTAAAGTTACTTCTGAGCTGAGTAAGGCTCGGATGAGAAATATTCTTTGACGCGGCGGCTCTTAGAACAAGATCGTCAGCAAGGTCATAAGCAATATTAAAACTTGGTAAATAGTCTTTAGTACTACTTTTTTGCACAAGCGGCGAATACTGATTAAAACCAGCAAGACCCGCGACATAATTTGGATCGGTTTCATCAATAGGGTATGAAAGAAGCTGACCATTTTCATCTTTTGCCACTTCATTACCGACAGATTCTCGTTGTGTGTCGACTACGCGAATACCTACATTACCTCTGAATTTTTCACCACTGAAGTTTGCCATTGCATAATAGGCTAGTAATTCTTCAGTTACTTTATAGGCTGATCCTGCCGATTCAGTTAAACCAGAACGACAGCCATAATAGTTTTCAGGGTTTGCTGAGTTTGCGATTGCATCTACACAAGCACCTTCATTCGGTGTGCCTTCTGAATTGAGTAATAAAAAGTGATCATTGAGCAACGAGTCACGTTTTGCTTGGTCGATATCAAAATATTCATTTGGTATATCATGACCCGCAGAGTCTAAGCCAGATACCGTACCACCTACAATTTGCTCTGCCAGAATGAGAGGGAAATCACTTGATTCATTTGCATAGCCATGAAAACGCGCTCCTTCTGTATAGTAGCGCTGTGTACGTTCTATATCGCGATACTTAGCGCCAAATTTGATGCTATCAATATAAAAGTCATTCTCGAAAGACCACGTAATATCTCCTTGCAGAAAATCTTCGGTGTTTTCACGGTAGCGAGCAGAGTTATTTAAGCCACCTGTTAGTAAATAAAACTCGTTAGTAGGCGCAAGCAAGAAGTTTTTAGCGCGCTGTTGTGCATCGATAAGCGCTTGCCCTGTTAGTGATGGGTCAGCCTCAAGCCCCCAATATACTTTGCCGGTATCGGGGTTATATCCATACCCTAAATTGACCCCTTCATAAGTTGGGATTTTTAAAGATGCATCGTCACCTGAGTAAAGCGTTTCGTAATCCCCATAACGACTGGCAAGTGTGGTTCCACGATCGAGTACGGTACTCTCTGCTTCTGTGTGACCAGCTTGAAACTTCATTACAAAGTCATCGTGTTCAAAATCAACAGTAAGATGGTAGCGATTTTGTTCAGTTTCGGTGCCACTTCTATCGTTTGAGTCGCGACGGATCATTTCACCCCATCGAATATCGCCATCGTAATAGTTGTTACCATCCCAGACCATGCCTGCACCGCGAACTAAATTAGTGCCATCAATAGGGTAGGTTGCTGATAAAACAATATCGCGTTCAGGATCCATCACGAGTCGGGGATCTATGCCAGGCACTTCGTTGCTATACAGCAGTTGCACAATACGGTGTGGTTGAGCATATAAATTGTCATTTTTATTATCTCGATCAGACTTATTCTGATTTATCTCTAGGTTTAAACTTAAGTTATCAATAGGTGCCCACTGAAAGTTTAAAGTTGTATCTAGGCGGCTTTCATCGGTTGAGAAAGCTGGCGCGTAGACCATGTTACCTAATGTTCTAGCAGGAGTTTGACCTAACCCTGCTTCTCTTCTGCTACCCCAAAAAAGCCCCCATACTGGGTCAATATAAGTTGGGTCTATCACTTCATCTAGTTGCCCCCAATTTTGTGTATAGTTGTTCCATACACCAGAGTTACTGGGATCTTCTGTTGGCCAATAAGCACCATTATTTGCGACTGCTTCTAAGTCACCGTAGGTATAACCATTTAACGCCATGTGACGTGTAATGATTAGGGCATGATTGTTCATATGGCGCAGATTGATATCGCTGCTCGCACATGCTTCTGTAGGACACTCTATTGCATCTGTTTGTGCAAAGCCTGTGCTGATCGCGCCTTCATTACCAGCAATACCATCTGATTCAAAACCGGTACGAAATGCCTTGCGTTGTTGATGACTTACGCTAATTGAAGCGCCAAACTTTTTATTTTCAGAGACAAAGTTATAGGCTGTTGATACTTGGGGTGAATACTTCTTTGAAGAGTCGTTATACTCTGATTCAACATTAAAATACCCATAGCCATCTTCTTGTTCCAAAGGTTTTTTAGTATGTAATATGACGGTGCCGCCAATACCACCGGCATCAAGGTCGGCACGGGCTGATTTATGGACTTCAATTTTAGAAACACGCTCTGCTGGAATATTTGAAAAATCAAAGGCATTACTTTCTGATTGGCCTGGTAAATAGGATGCTGATTTGGCTGATTGACCATTAACTAGGGTATTGGTTAGTTCGGGTGACGTGCCACGAATAGACACTTTAGAGCCTTCACCAAATTGTCGCTCAATTTGTACCCCAGCCACACGTTGCAACGCTTCAGCCATATTTTTATCAGGGTTTTTGGCAATATCTTCTGTATTAATAGAATCAACAATAACATCTGAATATCGTTTGTTATTCAAGTTCTCACGCAAAGATGAGCGAATACCTGTTACTTGAATAACTTCGATTTCTTCATCTTTGAGATTTTTTTCTGAATTTTTATTTGTGGGTAAGTCCTTTTTCACCTCTTGTGAAAAGGTTGGCATTGACATACTTGCAGTCAATAGCATTGCTGACTGAACTGCAATGGTCATTTTAGATAAGCGAAGAGCTTTCATTTTGCACCTTTCAAATTTGTTATTATTTTAATCTGACTCGTTGTTACTGAGCATTAATAGCGAAACTAAGACCCTTAAAGGATCTTGCTTTTTAATTACCAGTGACCGAAATACAACACCTATACAGTCGCTGCTTAAATTAAAATAGTACAAATATAGAACAGATCAAGAATATTTTATTATTTATTTGGTGTTTTTGGATTTTCTTTTGTTTTGTACCTAAAAATCTTTAACTTTTTGTATTTAATTGTTTTTTTCGTTTTGGGGACGAGGTGGTTTTTCTGGTGTTTATATATACATGATCAATTAAAACAATTGGTTGAGCTTTTTTGGTGTCTTTTCTTTGAATATTTTATTCTTTATTTTCTTGTTTTTTATCCGCTGATATTGCTGTGCTGCGGCTTTAAACTGTCATTCACTTAATCAGTTGTTTTGTTTTTCGTTAATAGGCACACTGATAATCCAAATGGGTTTTATGCAGCAAGGTTTTGTAATGAAAAATGAGATAAAGCAACACATCGGCAGTGTTGCACTGGTGGTAAATGATTACGATGAAGCCATAGCCTTCTACACCGAAAAATTACAATTTACATTGATTGAAGATACCGATTTAGGCGAGGGAAAACGGTGGGTTTTAGTCTCGCCACCGGGTTCTAATGGTACACACCTGCTACTTGCAAAAGCCAGTAATCAACAGCAAATGCACGCTGTTGGTAATCAAACCGGTGGTCGAGTATTTTTGTTTTTACACAGCAATGACTTTTGGCGTGATTACAACAGCATGAAAAGTAAAGGTGTTGTATTTAATGAATCACCAAGAGAAGAGCCTTACGGCACTGTGGTGGTGTTTCAGGATTTATATGGCAACAAATGGGACTTGCTTGAGCTTAAACACCCTAAAGGTTAACAGTGGCGCTAGGGATTAAGTTCTCGGGCGCGCGAAACACGTTTCACGCTTACGTATAATCCGGCTCTATTCCAAATTTAAAATTTGACGGGCTAAAGCCCGACCTACAAGGTCGTCATTTATGCCGACAAGGGATGAGGTAGATGCACACCTAGCATCTCGAACCTCGCAACTTCCCCCCCTTTCCCCTAGAAACTCGCAACTACTCTTAGAGCCTAGCCGCTAGAATCTCCCCCCTCACAATTTCTGCACCTTTACTTAGCGCACTGAGCTTGGCGCTTGCTATGTGGCGAGGGAGGGGAGCCATACCGCAATTTGTGCATGGATAAAGCTTATCGGCATCAACATATTTAAGCGCCTCACGTAATGTGTGTGCTACCTCGTCAGGGGTTTCAATTTCATTGCTTGCTACATCAATGGCGCCAACCATCACTTTTTTGCCGCGTATCAGTGCTAATAGCTCAATAGGTACGCGAGAGTTGTGGCACTCCAGCGAAATAATATCGATATTCGACTTTTGAAGTTTTGGGAATACTTCTTCGTATTGGCGCCATTCATTGCCCAGTGTTTGTTTCCAGTCAGTGTTGGCTTTGATGCCATAGCCGTAGCAAATGTGTACGGCGGTTTCGCACTTTAAGCCTTCGATTGCTCTTTCTAGGCACTTAATGCCCCAGTCATTCACATCATCGAAGAACACATTAAACGCAGGCTCATCAAATTGAATAATATCAACACCCGCGGCTTCGAGCTCTTTTGCCTCTTGATTGAGGATTTTGGCAAATTCCCACGCCAGTTGTTCACGGCTTTGATAGTGCGCGTCGTACAAGGTGTCGATCATGGTCATAGGCCCTGGCAGCGCCCATTTTATAGGTTGCTTGGTCTGCGAACGTAAAAACTTCGCGTCTTCAACAAACACTGGTTTGCTGCGTGATACCGGGCCAATCACACTCGGAACACTTGCTTCGTAGCGATTACGAATGGTTACGGTTTTACGGTTTTCAAAGTCAACGCCATTTAAGTGTTCGATAAAGGTCGTTACAAAGTGCTGGCGGGTTTGCTCGCCATCGCTCACGATATCAACGCCAGCTTGTTGTTGCTCTTGTAAGGCAACGCGTAGTGCGTCTTGTTTGCCGTCGTTAAGTTCTGCGCCTTGCAATTTCCAAGGCGACCATAAGGTTTCAGGCTCAGCAAGCCAAGCAGGTTTTGGTAAACTGCCTGCTGTAGATGTCGGTAATAACTTTTTCATTTTTACTCTCATTAAATAGTGCAGTTAGCAGACCACTTCTCAAGTACTGATTGATAAGGCTTAATAAAGTGTTGTTCAGTAAATTTACCTTGTGCAACAGCCAGTTGGCTGCGCTCTTCACGGTCGTAAACGATTTGCGTGATAGAGTGATCGTTGTTTCTTAAATTTGGTTGATAGCAACTACCCGCCACGGCATTGGCGTTATAAATTTCTGGACGATAAATTTTTTGGAATGTTTCCATGGTGCTAATCGTACTGATCAACTCTAAGTTGGTGTAATCGTTCAGCAAGTCACCAAAGAAATAAAACGCCAGCGGAGCAACCGTGTTTGGTGGCATAAAATAGCGCACCTGTAAGCCCATTTTTTTAAAGTATTGCTCGGTTAATGACGACTCATTCGGTTGATACTCAACACCTAAAATCGGGTGTTGGTTTTCAGTGCGATGATAGGTTTTATTATCAGAAACGCTTAAACAAATAACAGGAGGTTTTTTAAAGTGTTGTTTATAGGTTTCTGAATTTATAAAGCTTTTAAAAAGTTTGCCATGAAGATCACCAAAGTTATCTGGAATAGTAAACTCTGTTTTGTTTTTATTATGGTCAAGCAATAGCACGCTAAAGTCGTAATCACGTACATACGATGAAAAGTTATTACCAACAATTCCTTCGATACGTTCATTAGTTTGGTGATCAATGATGTTGGTTTTTAATACCTCAATAGATGGGAAAGCTTCAGCGCTCCCCGCAATTTCTAAATCAACCGAAATGATTTCAAGTTCTACTGAATAGCGGTTGCCTTGCGGGTTATCCCAATTTGCTAGTGCATTAAAGCGGCTATCAATCATTTTTAATGCATTACGCAAATTTTGTTGACGGCTTGCGCCTCGTGCCAAGTTAGCAAAGTTAGTTGTAATACGCGTGCTGTTAGATGGGTGATAATTTTCGTCTAGCTTTAAACTTTTAACTGTATATTTAAAATCGTTGTTCATAGCAATGTGTCCATATTTCCTGAGATAAATGATTGCTGCTCACCTTCCTTAAATCGCTAGGTCATTAACTTTGAGGTGGCTTGGGTATCAATTTATACGTGCTTAGTATCATGAAGAAAAACGTTTTTATTTCAGGTAAAACATGAGGCAGATTCATAAATATTTACTGTTTTAGTAAAACTTTTAGGAACGGATAGTGAAAAAATGCTTTTAAGTCATTTTGGACGTCTAGATTTCTAAATTGATTTGTTGGAGTTGCAGTAATTTCATATAAAACGTGAGTAATATTCACTACTTAACAGGACTTTTGAGAGCAACACCGTACTTTATTGTTGTTATACTCGGTTCCCTAAATCAACAACACAGACAAATACAATGAACGAATTAATCGTGCTTATTATTGCTTGCGCCGTACTTGGCAGCGGGGTTGGCTTTTTAGCTGGGCTATTAGGAATTGGTGGCGGTTTGGTGATTGTGCCCATATTAAGCATGATCTTGCTGCACTTTCAGGTGTTACCTGCTGAGCAAGTTGTGCTGGTGGCGATTGCTACATCGCTTGCCTCAATTCTGTTTACTTCAACCTCATCAGCTATTGCCCACCACAAAAATGGCAATGTGCCTTGGCAATTGGCTCCGTGGGTGATGACAGGGGTTGCATTAGGCGCACTTATCAGTGGCTTTTTGGCTTCACTATTACCAGAACATGTAGTGCGAATTGTATTTGCTGTGAGTGTATTGCTTATTGCACTAAAAATGATTTTAGGCAGTAAAAATGATAGCCAAACAACACGCTCGCTACCTAATAAAGGCCTTTTAACATTTTATACAAGCATCACGGGGGGGCTGTCTGCCATGATAGGCATTGGCGGTGGTGCGGTACTTGTGCCGTTACTGACGTTTTTCTCGGTCGATATGAAAAAAGCTATTGGCTGTGCTTCGGCGTGCGGTATTGTCATTGCGCTATTTGGCTCAGTGGGTTACATCAGTTCTGGCAGTCAGTACTTTACATTAAAAGAAGGCTTTGCTGGTTTTGTTTATTTGCCTGCCTTGTTTGGTATTGTTTGTACTTCGTGGTTTACCGCGCCATTAGGTGCAAAAGCAACGCATCATTTACCTGTGTCTACCATCAAAAAAATCTTTGCGGGGCTATTGGTAATTATGGCTGTGAATATGCTCATAAAGTAGTATTAACTTATTAATTCGACAAGGCGAAAGTCGTTTGTTAATGTCAGTTAAGCAGTTTTAGGCTGCTTAATTGCCTTTTTTCGAAAGCTGTAGGCGCTATTTAAGGACTATATTTAAGGAAAATGTTATGGAACGTCGGTGTTCTCAAGCGAGTAAAAAAACGCTAAGCTCTTTATTTGTTGCTCTATCGCTGGTGGCTTTACCTGTGACTGCAGAGCCTACAAAGCCTCTCGAAACTCACCACGCTTTAATGGGGCAAATTCTCAATGCAAATCAACAAGCTCCCCTTACAGGTTTTGCACTTCATGTGATTGTTGATGATGGACATGCTTTTTCAACGGCAAAGCAAAGTAAAGAAAATGCGCCGCAAGTTATTAACCCAAATAGTTTATTTAGAATTGCCAGTGTCACTAAAACCTTCACTGCGGCAACGGTGCTACGTTTGCATGAAGAAGGTAAATTAAACCTTGATACAACGCTTGATAAGTTAATTTCTGACGACTTTTTTGCGCTTCTTGAAAGCGATGGCTATGCCCTAGATAAAATGACGCTAAAGCAAGTGCTGAGTCATACGGCAGGGTTATACGATCACGCCCAAAGCGATCAGTATTTAGCTGGCATAATGGCAAATCCGCAGCGAGATATTATGATGCGCGAGCAAATTAAAGGGTGTGTAGAGTGGGGCGACCCAGTTGGTAAACCTGGTGAACGTTTCTCATATTCAGATACCGGGTATGTGTTACTCGGCCATATTATTGAAAGAGTGACAGATTTACCGCTACCTGAAGCGGTTCGCCAATACTTAAGTTTCGATAAAAATCATATCGAAAATGTGGTCTGGGAACGTGGTGATACAGTTGCTGTGGATGAGTCGCGACGCGTACATCAATATTTGCATGGCACCGACACTTTTAATTGGAGCCCAACAGTCGATTTATATGGTGGCGGTGGGCTTGTTGCCAGCCCAATCGGTATGGCTAAATTTTATCAGGCTTTATTTTCAGGTAAGGTCTTCAAACACTCAGAAACGCTCAAACTCATGCTATCTGATAAAGGCTTACCTGCAGATAGTCCTTATCGTTTGGGTGTATTCGCAAAAGAATATAACGGCACGTTAGTTTATCAACATGGTGGCTTTTGGGGCACTTTGGTGATGTATGAGCCAACAACGCAGGTGGTGGTCGCAGGGGCTGTTACTCAGCAAAAAGATTACGATCAGCTTGAAAAAGTCATGAGTGACTATTTAACCTTACAAGCAAAATAACCCTCTAAACACGGCAAAATCTAAGCTGGCGCACAGATGCGCCAGATTCTTTCTTTAGTTCAATTTAAACTAAGTCATCAAGAAAAATAACTTGCGCACTTTATATAACAAAAATATTATATAACCAAATTGTTATGGAGTGAGTCGTGAAAGTTCTCTTTTTATGTACAGAAAATTCAGCCCGATCAATTATGGCTGAAGCGTTGCTTAAACATCATGGTAAAGGTGAGTTTGAGGTGTTTAGTGCGGGTACTGAACCTTATGCGGTAGACCCTCGTACGCTTGCGGCGATTGAACATTTTGGCTTAAAAACCCATGACTTACACTCAAAACACTTAAACGATGTCACTAATCTGCATTTTGATTACGTCATTACCCTATGTGATGACGCTGTAAAAGAATGTGCTAATCGCGTCGATGGCAGCCATTGCCTTGCATGGGACTTTATTGATCCTAAAACGCGTCCTGGACCTCACGCCTTTGAAAAAACCTTGCAAGAGCTCAATGAGCGAATTAAACAGTTTGTGCAATCCCATAACAAAGAAAAACCAGCATCGATTTCGCCAACCACATTTTATAAAGCCCTTGCAGATGATATTCGTTTAAAAAGCTTATTGCTTATCGCCGTTGAGCAAGAGGTTTGCGTATGCGAACTAATGACGGCACTTAACGAGCAGAGCCAGCCAAAGGTTTCAAGGCATTTAGCGCAACTTAAAAAACAGGGCATTTTGTCGGATAGAAAACACCAGCAGTGGGTGTTTTACTCTTTAAACCCGACTCTACCTATGTGGATGAAACAAACAATTACCTCGACCGTGGTAAACGAACCGAATTTCATAGAAAACGAGTTAGCAAGGCTAAATGCGATGGGGGATAATCGCCCAACTCGTGTGGCGCGCTGTTGCAATTAAACAAAACGGTTTGCTGTTAACTGTCGGCAAACCCGGTAAAACAAGTTAGACAATTTTAAAAAGTAGGAGCTTAACAATGGCAATTAAAGTAGGCATTAATGGTTTTGGCCGCATGGGGCGTTTATCGCTAAGAGCAGCGTTTGCATGGGACGACGTTGAGTTTGTGCAAATTAATGACCCTGCGGGTGATGCAGCTACATTAGCTCACTTACTAAAGTATGATTCGGTACACGGTATTTGGCCTCATGAGGTTGAAAGTAACGACAACGCTGTGATCATCGATGGTCACGTAATTAACGTCACGCAAAATAAAGCAATTGCAGACACCGATTGGTCTGGCTGCGATATCGTTATTGAAGCCTCTGGCGTGATGAAAGAAAAGTCACTACTTCAGGCATATCTTGATCAAGGTGTGAAGAAAGTTGTTGTAACTGCGCCTGTAAAAGAAGACGGTGTGCTGAATATTGTAATGAGTGTAAACGATGATTTATACGATGTAAATCAGCATGATATTGTTACAGCAGCATCGTGCACTACCAACTGTTTAGCGCCTGTGGTTAAAGTATTGCAAGAAAAAATTGGTATCAAACATGGTTCAATGACCACTATTCACGATATTACTAACACGCAAACTATCTTAGATGCGCCGCATAAAGATTTGCGCCGTGCTCGCGCATGCGGCATGAGCTTAATTCCAACTACAACCGGCTCTGCAACGGCGATCACACATATTTTCCCTGAACTTAAAGGCAAATTAAACGGCCACGCGGTTCGTGTGCCTTTAGCAAATGCATCAATCACTGACTGTGTGTTTGAGGTTACAAAGCCAACTACCGCTGAGCAAATTAACCAGTGGATGCAAGAAGCCGCAGCAGGTGAGCTAAAAGGCATTTTGGGCTATGAAGAAAAGCCACTTGTTTCTATCGATTACAAAACTGATCCACGCTCAAGCATTGTTGATGCGCTATCAACCATGGTTGTCAACGAGACTCAAGTTAAGCTGTATGTTTGGTACGATAACGAATGGGGTTATGCAAACCGCACCGCCGAACTTGCCCGTAAAGTTGCGCGATCACTACAAGGTTAAAAGAAATGACGCGTTTGGCTAATCTTCCCGCTGATATAAAGCAGTACTTAATTGTCACCGGGAATTACTGGGCATTTACGCTAACAGATGGCGCATTGAGAATGTTGGTGGTACTGCATTTTCATGCGCTTGGCTACTCGCCTTTGAGTATTGCCATGCTGTTTTTGTTTTATGAGATTTTTGGTGTTGTCACTAACTTAGTGGGCGGCTATTTAGGCGCAAGGCTTGGTTTAAACAAAACCATGAATATTGGCCTTGCCATACAGGTTGCAGCCTTGTTCATGTTGGCAGTCCCCGCTGAATGGCTGAGTGTTGCCTATGTGATGTTAGCGCAGGCTCTGTCGGGCATTGCAAAAGATCTCAATAAAATGAGTGCTAAAAGCTCAATTAAAATGCTGGTTGCCAGTGGCCAAGAAGGCACCTTGTTTAAATGGGTGGCGATACTAACAGGCTCTAAAAACGCCTTAAAAGGTGTGGGCTTCTTTTTAGGTGGCTTACTTCTCACATTAATGTCGTTTAAAGGTGCAATGCTCGCGATGGCTGCCACTTTGCTGGTGGTGTGGTGTTTTAGTCTTTTTGCACTTAAAAATGATTTAGGCAAAGCCAAAAACAAACCTAAGTTTAACGAGATATTTTCAAAGAGTAATTCAATTAATATCTTGTCAGCCGCGAGGTTATTTTTGTTTGGTGCGCGTGATGTTTGGTTTGTAGTTGCACTACCGGTATTTTTATCACAAGCCTTTGATTGGGACCACTGGACCGTGGGTGCCTTCTTAGCGAGTTGGGTTATTGGATATGGGGCTGTGCAATCTTTTGCACCTAAAATCATTAAGCTTAATAAGCAAACATCACCAAGTGCAGAAACAGTTAAGTGGGCATCCTTGCTTGCTTTAGTCACCTTAGTCATTGCCCTTGCTATTGGTTTTGACTGGGCTGTAAAACCAATGCTGATAGGCGGGTTGATGTTATTTGGTGTGTTATTCGCAATTAACTCATCTTTGCACAGCTACTTAATTGTTAGCATGGCTGACGCCGATGGCGTATCACTCGATGTCGGGTTTTACTATATGGCTAATGCTATGGGACGCTTAATTGGCACTGTGCTGTCGGGCTTAGTGTTTCAGGTGTATGGCTTAGCAGCGTGTTTGGCTATATCGCTGTTTTTTATTGTTGTTACCGCCGTTATATCGACTAAATTACCAAAACAAATTTAGTTAAATTTCAACACGCCCTATAAAGGTAAGCATGCTTTATTGCTTACCTTTATTCATGCATAGCATCAGAAATAACAAAATCAGTCACCTTCAGGCTTGAAAAGCACTTCGAGCATTGGCTGTGGGTTGTTTAAAAACGACGAAAAACAGTACAAACAAGCGGTGTTTGATGCTTATTGCGAGACGCTTCGCCACGATCTAACTATCAGTATTGATGATAATATTCTTTGGTTTTTAAGACCGTTTTCTAAGCAAGCTAAAGATATTACTCCCAGTACGTTTGCTGGCGAAGTTTGCCCACTTTGCAAAGGAAACCTTAGTGCAACCACATGGATTGCTGGCTGGCAGTTGAGCTGCGAACATTGTGAAGTAACGGGGATTGTTGTTGAAAAGTTTGGCTATTAAAAAAGTTAGCTTATTGAAATTGCTGTGTAATTATTCACAGCAATAACAATCTTGATTATGCTATCAGGCTTTTTTAACAAACTTAGCAGTTACCATCATTTCACCTACGCCATCAACTTTACAGTCTAGTGCGTGGTCTTTTTTATCTAACACGCGGCGGATCACGGCTTTGGTGCCAATTTTAATTACTTGTGAGCTGCCTTTAATTTTTAAATCTTTAGCAACGGTCACTTTATCGCCATCGACCAATAAGGTACCGTTAGCATCTCTTACATCGATTACATCAACGTTATTAACAGCATTTGGATCCCACTCATGAGCGCACTCTGGGCATACTAAGTTGTTTTGATCTTCATACACGTATTCAGAGTTACATTGTGGGCAAGGAGGTAAAGACATAAATGGCACCTTGGTTGATTTTAAAAGGGTATTTTAATTGCTAAGAGCAAACTATGCGAGTACAAGGCATATATTTTATGGCTCAGACGTGTCGAGTTCTTTGGTAATAGAGAATATTCCTCTTAAATCACCAAGCTGATAACCTGTCGCTAAATCATTTGGGTAATGCTCGCTAAGCGCTTGCTTTACTTCTGGCGCAATCGTTTGACCATGACAATTGAGGCAAACTGGCGCGACTTTTATCGCTTTAGCAAAGCGGAATTGGCCATCTTTATTGGTCGAGAAAGTCACATTATCAATGCTTTCTGAGTTTCTGAACATATCAACTAGCTGGGCGATTTTCTCAGCTTCCCAGTCATCTGGTTTATTGTTCGGATTTCGGTTTTTAGTGCTTTTACGTGCCACAGTCCAACCATCGGTTGATAAGCTTTCGGCAATAGCAGGGGCTTGCATTTTGCACACGTTAATACCTTCAACTAAACCGCCTTGTTTTATAGCGGCTCCTAGTGCTGATTTGAGCGTAGTGGCAAATTCAGTTGCTCGCTCAGCTGCTTGGGTTTCTAGGGTAGCAGAATTCGTTTCAGCATAAAGGTTAGGTGAAAGCAATAGGGTGCAAAGCGCTATCGTTCTTAAAGTGTGCATTGTAAGGCCTTATATTAGATATATCTAATATAGTAGTTCGCATTTACTTTACATGCCAATTTAAGCTGCAAAAAACAGGATTCACGTTAATAGCATGCTGGAGTGTTGCTGTTAAATTGGTTATGGTGAGAAAAATATTCAGAGAACAAAATATGAAAAAATTAGTTTATATCGCTTTATTGTTATTTTCTGCTTTTACATTTGCAAGCTCAGGTCCTTATAGTGGAGATATCAGCGTTGCAGACTTACTTAAAGACTATCCTGCTTTTAGTGAAGAATATAATGATTACTCACCCAGTGAAGAAGAGCTAAGTACTATAAGAGCACTGCAAGGTAAGCAAGTGTTAGTGTTTTTAGGCACTTGGTGCCATGACTCTAAACGTGAAGTCCCTCGTTTTTTAAAACTTATTGATACAGCGAATGTGCAATTAGGATCCCTTAAATTAGTGGCTGTAGGCTACGATAAGCTTGATCCTGGCGGTTTAGCAAAGCAGCACGATTTACTTTATACGCCAACCATTATCGTTAGCGATGGCGAAAAAGAGCTCGCGCGCATGATAGAAAAACCAAAGCAAAGTATTGCTGCTGATTTAACTTTGCAAAACTAGATCTCAAGCTAGCAGTACCAGATCGCCTGATGCAATATAGCTAAAGTGATTGTTGCCATTTACAATCACTTTGAAGCAATAACAATGAGAACCCATGATGTATACCGCCGTAATTAAAGCCATTGATACAGCCAATGCAGTAGACCCAAACCGAGTTCTAGTCGATGAACAAGAATTTGCAAAAGAAGGTTTATATGCCATGCGTATGACCGATATGCTCAATCGTTTTAAGCCTCAAGCCGATGAGCTAATGCATATTGCTGCCCGAGGGCAACATATTGAGCGCTGGCGCTCTCCGCGCAGTGATTTTCCTATGGGTAAGCAAGGTTATTATCAATGGCGCACTGCTTTATATGATTTTCATGCTGAGCGTGTAACAGCTCTCATGAAAGCGGCTGGTTATTCAACGGCTGATTGTGAGCGTGTTTATGCAGCCGTTGCTAAAAAAAATATAAAACGAAATCCTGATAGCCAATTGATTGAAGATATCGCCAGCCTCGTGTTTATTGAGCATTACATGCTTGACTTTGCAAGTAGCAAGCCTGATTACGATGAACAAAAATGGCTGGGTATTATTCGTAAAACATGGCAAAAAATGTCAGATGAAGCACATGACTTTGTATTAGCTGGACACATCAGCTTACCTGAGCCACTTAAGCCGTTAATAACAAAAGCGCTAAATTAATTATAAAAACAAGGATGTAATATGTTTTGCCCACGTACTAAAACAGCCCTTGAAGCAGTGAGTATTGGCGATGTTAAAGTATATTTATCAAAATCTGGTGGCGTATTTTTTGATAACCGACAAATATTTCACTTTAGCGATCCAAGTTTAAAACCCGCGCAAGTGCTGGTGGCTCATTTAAAAACCTTGCCAACAGAATGTGTTGATATAGCAACGCGAATTAATTGCCCGAAGTGCCCTGACGTGGTGATGATGCGGCGTTTTTTTAGTCCACTAAAAGTGGTTGAAATAGACGAGTGCCCAAACTGTGCAGCTATTTGGCTCGATCATGGTGAGCTTGAAAAGATCCATGAAAATCATTTAACGCCAAAAGAGCGTGAAATGCTGCGTATTGATATGGCCAATAATCATGGTTTTATTCAAGTTAAAATCCCAAAAAGGCGTTACTCTGTTCATGCTAAAAAGCCAGATTCTAAAGCAACGTCATCATTAGAAAAACTAGCAGAACTTGCGTATTTATCGATTTTGAATGACTGATAATGATAATAAGAAGCCTGTACCAACTAAGATACAGGCTTTATTAGCTATTAAGTGTTAAAGCTTTACCAGCATTTTTCCTTTATTTTTACCTTCGAACAGGCCAAGAAATGCATCAACAGCATTTTCGATGCCATGGTAAACTGTTTCTTCAGATTTAATTTACCTTCGCCGATCCACGCGCCCATTTGTTCAATAAACTCAGGGAACTGATCAAAGTAATCAATCACGATAAAGCCTTGCATGGTGAGCTTTTTATCTTGCTTTAAATCGTTAAAAATTACTGGTTCTTTATTTTTACTTCGGTTCTTTTGTTTGTTTTTTTAATGATTTTTTTGATGGTCTTTATTGCTGGTGTAAGGTTATTAAAGTTTTAAATGGTTTTACAAAAGGAATTGCTGTGAATATAAGTCATAACAGGGTTTTTTTATATTTTATTCTCATATTCGCTACTTTGTTTATTTATACATCGCTAGTAGTTATGTTAAATGATAATGAACAAAAAGAGCCTGAGATAAAACAGCTAAACTCTCAGTCTGATCATGAGCTTAGTCTAATTCTAAGTTTGCTTTCGCAACTAAACTCGGCTGAGTTGAGCCCAAATAACGACCGCGCATCACCCAACCCGAATATTACTAAGATTGATAATATCTGCTATGCAATTTTAAAAAATAATAAAGCTGACTTATTAAAAACGTTAGGACTATTGTTTGATACAGACAACGGCCTTGCCTTGTCGCCTGAGCTTGCGCAGCTTGCCGATATTTATGGCTACCAAATTAGTGGCAGTGCCGACAACCCCGTTATTAGCGCTAAATAATTATTAAAATATAAGGTCAATAGTGTGAAAAAATTAGTGGTGTTTATGAGCGTGTTACTGGCCTGTTTGTTTACAACAAGTTGCACTACAGTACTCGATAAGGCGCATGGTTATCGTGGGCCCATCGTTGTGACAATTAAAACAGAAGATGGCTCAGTGTCGGAGTTTCCTTTTTTAATAGAGTCTGTGTACACAGAGTCGTGTGGTCATAGTAGCTGTGGCATAGACTCCGGTTATAGATATCTAAAAACGAGCTATGCTAATGAGCCAATTACCTTCCCGCGAGAGCGGTTAGACCTATTGCAAGCTAATGCCTACGCAACAATTCTTTTTAAAGTTACTCATCCTAATTATCACTACAACGTCTTTACTCGAGGTTTTGCGCCCACCGATGCTGATGACCCCATTTATGTAACGTTTACTGTTAAGCCCTTTGCTGAACAAATGAATAAAGTAGCTGGCTGGGCGACTGGTTATAAACAAGACATGCAAAAATTCACACCAGATAGCAGAGAATTTAAAGAAGCAGATATAATGTATCGCCAAGAGCGTTTTAATTTAGGAAAGGTGATTAAAAGGCACATTACGTTGACTAAAACGGTTTACTTACCCCATTTTTCAGAAAGCATGCAACAACGTGTGATTGAAAAGTATCAACCTATTTTTAAAGCGTGGTATTACGGTGTACCTGAAACAGATTGTTGGAATATGGTTAAATGCAGAAAGCAAATTTTAAAACCAAGGAAGGCTGAGTATGAAGGATTGTAAGCGCAAGGTGGTGCAATTTTGCGGTGTATTACTGGCCTGTTTGTTTACAACAAGTTGTAATTATTTATTTGATGAAGCGCATGGTTATCGTGGGCCCATCGTTGTGACAATTAAAACAGAAGATGGCTCAGTGTCAGAGTTCCCTTTTTTAATAGAGTCGGGCTATTCAGAGTCGTGTGGTCATAGTAGTTGCGGTATTGAATTTGGTTATAAATATTTTAAAGCAGCCTATGCGAATGAGCAAATCACCTTCCCGCGGGAGCGGTTAGATTTATTACAACCTAATGCCTATGCATCGATTGAGTTTACTGTGACCCATCCTAATTATCACCAAGGCGCGTTTCCACGAGGTTTTGCGCCTACCGATGCTGATGACCCCATTTATGTTACGTTTACTGTTAAGCCATTTGCTGAACAAATGAATAAAGTGGCTGGCTGGGCGGAAGGCCCTAAACAAGACATGCAAAAATTCGCACCAGATAGCAGAGAGTTTAAAAAAGCAGATATTAGGTATCGCCAAGCACGTTTTAATTTAGGAAAGATGATTAAAAGGCATATTACGGTGATCAAAACTTTTTACTTGCCTCATTTTTCAAAACGCATGCAACAACGTGTGATTGAAAAGTATCAACCTATTTTTAAAGCGTGGTATTACGGCGTACCTGAAACAGATTGTTGGAATATGGTTAAATGCAGAAAGCAAATTTTAAAACCAAGGAAGGCTGAGTATGAAGGATTGTAAGCGCAAGGGATGCTTGTTTCGGCAATCGTATTTTTTAAACTTGCCTAAATAGAGCCTGTACCAACTAAGATACAGGCTTTATTTGCATGTTAGGTGTTAAAGCTTAACCAGCATTTTTCCTTTATTTTTACCTTCGAACAGACCAAGAAATGCATCAACAGCATTTTCGATACCATGGTAAACCGTTTCTTCAGATTTAATTTTACCTTCGCTGATCCACGCACCCATTTGCTCAATAAACTCAGGAAATTGATCAAAGTAATCAATCACGATAAAGCCTTGCATGGTGAGCTTTTTCGAGTTGATATAAAACAGGTTGCTTGGCCCAGGCTGTGCAGTGTCGTTATTGTAACCTGAGATCATGCCACATACAGGAATACGGCCGTAATCGTTCATTACATTGAGTGCTGCTTCAAGGTGATCGCCACCTACGTTTTCAAAGTACACATCAATGCCTTGTGGTGCCGCTTGTTCAAGGGCTTCTGTTAGGTTTGCTACCGTTTTGTAATTAATTACTGCATCAACACCCAACGCTTTAACCATTTGTGCTTTTTCGTCAGAGCCAACCGAAGCAATCACTTTACAGCCTTTTAGCTTAGCAATTTGGCAAACAACGCTACCTACCGCGCCTGATGCAGCTGAAACAAACACGGTATCGGTTTCTTTTAGGCTAATTACCTTTGTTAAACCTGCCCATGCAGTTAACCCAGTCATACCCATAGTACTTAAAAACAGTTGGTCTGGTAATGGTACGTTTGGCAGTAACGTTAAGTCGCTGCCATCGCTAATGTGCATGGTACGCCAGCCGCTAATATGACTTACTTTGCTCCCAACAGGAAAGTCATCATTGCGTGATTCAATCACTTCGCCGATAGCACCGGCTTCCATCACTTCGTTTAAGTTAAATGGCGCGATATATGATTTACGATCAATCATGCGCGGGCGCATATAAGGGTCAACTGACATCCAGGTATTTTTAATTAACACTTCGCCGTCGTTCAAATCAGGAAGTGTTACGTCTACCTGCGCAAAATTAGCCTGTGTTGGTACACCCGTTGGGCGTGAAACTAAATGAATTTGTTGACTTGTCGCCATATAAACCTCGAATCTGCTGTATTAGAATCAATTAATGAGTTGCACAAAACATTTGCGCGCAAACTATTTGCGATCAATTTAATGATCTTTACTATAAAAGGCAATAGATCGTCGTAAAATAATTTGCGCGCAAACTAAATTAAGGCAATAATACGGCTGTATTTCAGTTTAGGGTAGCAGCATGAGCAACAAGTTATCAGACAATGTATGTTTCACTTTATACAGTGCAACAAATGCGTTGATCAGAGCGTTTAGACCAATCCTTGAAGCTTATGACTTGACCTATCCGCAATATATTGTGATGCACTCACTTTGGTATAAAAATCAGGTGAGTTTAAAAGCGCTTTCTCATGATACGCACTTAGACTCAGGCACCTTAACACCGATAGTTAAACGCTTAGAAACGAAAGGTTTATTGACGCGTCAGGTATCGAATGAAGATGAGCGTAAAAAAGTAATCTCATTAACAGAGCAGGGCATGCAGCTTAAAACTGATGCCGAAGCATTAACGGCTAAGTTAATGGCGCGATCAAACATGAGTTTGGAGCGAATCGAGTTATTACGCGAGTTAACCCTTGAGCTACACACTGACCTTACTAAAACGGAACTTACAAAAGACTGACCTTACTAAAACGGAACTTACAAAAGACTGACCTTACCAAAGGCTAATCTTCTACTAAACATACCAAGGTGCCCTCAATAGCACGAACATACGCATAATGCTGGGCGTCTTTTTTAGTTGGCGGACACAATGGCTCAGCGCCAGCAAGCACTGCTTTATCGTAACTTTCTACTAAATTATGGCAGCTGAACCTTAGCTCAAAACCAAGTGCAGGTTGCTTAGGGTGGGCACGAATATACCCTTGCTTAAAGTACGATTGCGCATGCGGATGGGTTGCAAAAGCAAGCTTAACAGGCCCTGTAACAAGTTCACCGTAATCGGCATCATCACTGATATGATTGGTATTAAAACCAAATGCTTGATAGTAAAAGTCGAGTACTTCTTCTACGTTATCGACGTAAATAACCTGACTTAAAAAGTCCATTTATGTTGCTCTATTTATTGTTCGTTTATTAAATAAAGCATAGTTTTAGTAATAAAAAAACCTTGTAAGTCATACTCACAAGGTTTTTTTTAATACTTTACACTTAGTTTAGCAATTGGCTAAGACTTGTTGCGATTTTCTTTCGCAAACGCACGGATTTTACGTTTTTGCGATAAGGTCACTTTGTTAGTACGACCAGCATAAGGGTTGTCGCCTTCTCTAAATTCAATTTTGATTGGCGTACCCATGATATTTAATGCTTTGCGATAATAGTTCATTAAGTAGCGTTTATAGCTATCAGGTAAGTGATGAACTTGGTTAGCGTGGATCACGATACGTGGTGGGTTATAGCCACCTGCGTGAGCATATTTAAGTTTAACACGACGACCGCGAACAAGTGGCGGTTGGTGATCGGCTTGTGCCATATCCATGATACGACGCAGCATAGCTGTGCTAATACGTTTAGTTGCTGACTCGTAGGCTTCGTCTACTGACTCAAATAAGTGACCAACACCTGTGCCGTGTAAGGCAGAGATAAAATGCAAACGTGCAAAATCGATAAAGCCCAAGCGGCGGTCAAGCTCTGACTTAATACGCTCTTTAACGTAATCATCAAGGCCGTCCCACTTATTTACAGCAACAACTAAAGAACGCCCTGCATTTAAAGCAAAGCCTAGTAGGCTTAAGTCTTGATCAGAAATACCTTCGCGCGCATCAACCACTAGTAACACGACGTTGGCATCTTCGATTGCTTGTAATGTTTTAATAACTGAGAACTTCTCAACAACATCACTTACTTTTTTACGCTTACGAACACCTGCGGTATCGATAATGATGTATTCTTTATCGTTACGTGTCATCGGAATATAGATAGAGTCACGGGTGGTACCCGGCATATCGTAAACGATTACACGTTCTTCACCTAAGATACGGTTTGTAAGTGTTGACTTACCAACATTAGGGCGACCGATAATAGCAAGCTTTATAGGCTTGTCGGCAAAGGCTTGCTCGCTGTTTTCGCCTTCTTCATCTTCGCTGTAAAGATCAATTAGTTCGTCATCACTTTCTTCAAGCTCTTCACTTTCGCTTGCAAGTTCAGCAATAACTGGCTGTAAAGTCGTATCAAGGAGTTGCGTGATACCACGGCCGTGAGCCGCTGCAATGTGATGCACTTCACCTAGGCTTAATTGATAGAATTCAGCACAATATGAGTCTGCATCAATGCCGTCTACTTTATTTGCTACAACAAAACATTTCTTTTGTTGTTTGCGTAGATGGTTAGCAATCGCTTGGTCGGCAGCAGTCATACCTGCGCGAGCATCAACTAAAAATAACACGATATCGGCTTCTTCAATCGCTAATAGCGACTGCTCAGCCATTTCGGTTTCAATACCTTGCTCAGAGCCGTCAATACCACCCGTGTCTACCACGATAAATTCATAGCCATCGTAGTCAGCTTGGCCATATTTTCTATCTCGTGTTAAGCCTGGAAAGTCGGCTACGAGGGCGTCACGAGTACGTGTTAAACGGTTAAATAATGTGGATTTGCCCACATTGGGTCGCCCAACAAGAGCGATCACGGGAAGCATAAACTACCTCTTAAAAAAACAACAAAAGGCTTCGCCAAGCGAAGCCTTAGAAAAATAACGTTTACTATTAGTAAGTTAGTTTGGGATTTTAACCGCGCTAACTTCACCATCTCGGGTGTATAAAATTAATTTGTCACCGGCAACAACAGGCTCGATAAAGAAGCCTGAGCTGTCAAAGTCTTCGCGCGATACAAGCTCGCCCGTTTCTTTGTCTAACCAGTGCAGGTTACCTTCTTGGTCACCCAGTGCTAAATACTTACCAGCCACAGTTGGGCCTGTTAAGTACCAGCCGCGTAGTGCCGGTTGGCTCCAACGCTCAATACCTGATGTCTTATCTAGACCGTAAACAACGCCATCGCTATCAACTACATAGATAGACTGGCTATCCATAGATAAATCACGGTAGCTGCTATATTCACGTTTCCAAACAACATTACCAGAACGAATATCAACAGCGGCTAAATTACCATTATAGGCAATTGCGTAAGCATATGGGCCACTGATCAGTGCTTGAGTATCCACATCAACTAAACGCTCAAATTCAGATGCCCCTTTTGGTGTGGCAATTTCAGCACTCCATGCAGAGTAACCGTTTTCTGAAATTAGTACGCTTAGCTTGCCTGTTTCAAGGCCAAGTAATACACCACCATTTGCGACGGTTGGTGAGCTTTGGCCACGCAATGTTAGCGGTGGTACTTCTTGTTCAAAGCGCCAGCGCTCTTCACCTGTATCTGGGTGCACAGCTAATAATTTGCCAGAAGCTAAGTTTACAAAAATTAGGCCATCGCCTGCAGCTGGTTTAGCAAGTACTTCGCCAGGCATTGTTTTGCGCCAAACAATTTCACCGGTTTCGCGATCAAGGGCTGTTAAATAGCCGTGTTCAGAGCCAATATAAATCTTGCCGTAAGCTTGTAAAATACCACCCGATAATTTGGCACTTTCTGTGGTTTCCCAAGGCCAAAAAGATGCATTTTCACGTACGTCTGTTTGCCATAGCGTGTTGCCATTTTCAAGCGATAGCGCTTCAACTAGGCCTTCACGGTTTGCAACATACACCACATCATCGTGTACCGCAGGTGTTAAACGTGAAAAATAGTGTTGAACACCATCACCAATTGATTCTTGCCACACTACGTCCGTTTCAAATTGATTAACAATTTGCGGTAATACTAGTTCTTCTTCGTCATCACTTGACGAACACCCAGTTAGGGTTGCGATACACAGAGCAAGTGTTGCCGCTGTTAACTTTTTCATCTTAACCCCTTACGCCGCTGGGCTAGTTTGTGCTAAGTCATCAAGTTTAATTTGTAATAACGGATTGTTATCAAGGCCACCATTGTCGGCAGCAGCTTGGTATTGACTGCGCGCCTCTGCTTTATCGCCTTGTGCAGCATAAACGTCGCCTTTTAATTCAGCAACTGCAGCGGTGAATGATGCTGGTAGCTGTGCATTCAAGGTTGTTAATGCTTGCTCAAATTGTTTTTGTGCAAGGTGAACACGTGCAAGACGCATTGTTGCCGTTGCTTTTAGCTCTTTATTTTGTTCATTAGTGATGATCCAGTTTAGCTTTTCGCTTGCTGTATCAAGGTCACCTTTCTCTACTGCTTCTTTAGCAGCAACAAAAGCAGCTAATGTGCTATAACTTGATTCGCTATTGTTTTTAATGAAGTTATCCGCATTCTCTAGCACGGCACCACTTTCAACAAGTTGATTGAATGAATCAGATGCATTTTCTGCATTGGTGATTTGGCTTTGGTTATACGCTTTCCACCCGTATAGTCCACCTAAACCAGCTACGATACCAATACCTAGTGCTAAACCGTTTTCACGGAAAAAGCGTTTGATTGCTTCTGCTTGTTGTTCTTCAGTTGAATAAATTTCCATGCTTACCTCTGTTGCTAGCTGGGCTTAAATAAGCTCAGCTAGTAGCGTTTTCGCTTCTTCTAGTTTTAAGGTGACTTGTTCTTTACGCTCACGTAAGTACTTAATTGTCACAACGCCTTGTTCTAATTCATCTTCACCGATAATAACGGCCACGAGTGCATCGCTTTTATCTGCGCGTTTTAACTGTTTTTTAAAGTTGCCGCCGCCAGCGTGAACCATAACACGAAGGCCAGCAACGTCATTGCGTAATTGAGCTGCAATAATTGGCGCTTGAATGCTTGCTTTGTCGCCCATGGCTGCCAAATATACATCAGCACTACGGCGGATGTCACCTACACATTCCAAGGCTTGAAGTAATAACACCAAACGCTCAAGACCCATAGCAAAACCAACTGCAGGGGTTGCTTTACCACCGAGTTGTTCTACAAGTCCATCGTAACGGCCACCGGCACAAACAGTGCCTTGTGCGCCTAAGCTATCGGTTACCCATTCAAACACAGTGCGGTTGTAGTAGTCTAAACCACGCACTAGTTTTTCATTAACCGTGTATTCGACGCCAGCAGCGTCTAAACGTTCACATAAATTTGCAAAATGTTCTTTTGATTCAGCGTCTAAGTGTTCTGATAATTTAGGTGCATCAGTCAAAATTGCTTGTACATCAGGGTTTTTACTATCTAAAACGCGTAACGGGTTAGTGTGCATACGACGTTTTGAGTCTTCGTCTAGTACATCTACATGCTGTTCTAAATAGGCAACAAGCGCATCACGGTAGTCAGCACGCGCTTCATTTGAGCCCAGTGAGTTAAGCTCAAGACGAACGTGTTCGCTAATACCAAACTCTTTCCATAATTGGGCTGTCAGCAAAATAACTTCTGCATCGATATCAGCAGTGGCGATGCCGAATGTCTCTAAACCAAATTGGTGGAATTGACGGTAGCGGCCTTTTTGTGGGCGCTCGTGGCGGAACATCGGACCCATGTACCATAAGCGTTGTTCTTGGTTATACAGTAAACCGTTTTCATTACCTGCACGCACACATACTGCAGTACCTTCAGGGCGAAGTGTTAGGTTATCGCCATTACGGTCAGCAAAGGTATACATTTCTTTTTCTACGATATCAGTCACTTCACCGATAGAGCGCTTGAAAAGGTCGGTTGATTCAACAATTGGAAAACGAATTTCTTGATAACCAAACGATGAAACTGTTTCACGTAAAATGTCTTCTACTTTCTGCCAAATTTGCGTATCGCCTGGCAGACAATCGTTCATACCACGAACTGCCTGAATTTGTTTTGCCACTGATAAATCCTAAATACTGTACTTGCGCTGAAAAATCGCGCATCAAGAAAAACTAAAAAATTGACCCGCTATTATACCGTTTGGGCGATAAAGGTAAACGGCAAACCTGAGGGTTTGCCGAGTATATGCGAATTATTCAACGATTTTGATGTCGATTGGCGTTTCTTTCTCTTTTTTGGCGATAAAGTCACGCACATAACCTTCTAGCTGATCAACAATGTTATCGTTATCAATACGTGCTTTTTGACGCTCACCGTTAATATATAAACCAGAACGGCGGTTAGCTCCTGCAAGACCTATGTCGCTAACGAGTGCTTCGCCTGGACCATTCACCACACAACCAATAACAGACACTGACATAGGCTCAACCACGTCTTCTAGTCGCTCTTCAAGCTGATTCATGGTGCTTACCACATCAAATTCTTGGCGTGAGCAACTCGGGCAGGCAATAAAGTTAATACCGCGTGAGCGAATGCGTAATGATTTTAAAATATCAAAACCCACTTTGATCTCTTGTACCGGATCGGCAGCAAGTGAAACGCGTAGTGTGTCACCAATGCCTTCGGCAAGCAGCATACCTAAGCCAACAGCTGATTTAACAGAGCCCGAACGCATACCACCTGCTTCGGTAATACCTAAATGCAAAGGCTGGTCGATTTCTTTAGCTAGTAGACGATATGCTCCCACCGCTAAAAATACATCAGAGGCTTTTACGGATACTTTAAATTGATCAAAGTCTAAACGCTGTAAGATTTCAACATGGCGCATTGCTGACTCAAGCAAGGCTTCTGGTGTTGGCTCACCGTATTTTTCTTGTAAGTCACGCTCTAATGAACCGCCGTTGACACCAATTCGAATAGGTATATTATGCTCACGCGCTGAGTCTACAACGGCACGAATACGTTCTTCGCTACCTATGTTACCAGGGTTAATACGCAAACAATCCGCGCCATATTGTGCCACTTTCAACGCAATACGGTAGTCAAAGTGGATGTCGGTCACAAGTGGAATAGTGACTTGCTCTTTAATGCTTTTAAATGCTTCAGCCGCTTCCATGGTCGGCACAGATACGCGCACAATATCGGCACCCGCATCTTGAATAGCTTGAATTTGCGCAACCGTGGCATCGATATCTAAGGTGTTGGTGTTGGTCATCGACTGAACGGCAATTGGTGCACCATCACCAATTGGTACATTACCTACGTTAATACGGGTCGATTTTCTGCGTTTAATAGGAGATTCTGAAAACATTGCGATTACTCTGATAACGGTAAAGTAAATTTGGCTAAGCGATTTTTGGCAAAATGTGAGGTGTCGACGGCTTCACCTTGAAAAGTAATATCAACCACTTGGTGTTTGCCAAGTACAACATTAAACGGCTGAGGGCCTGTTACGGTCATCACGTAACCGGCTTTTTTAACTCCAAATGCGATACGATCGCCATTGCCATCGTGAATTTCTACCCAGCTGTCTTCATTGAAGTGCATTACCACAGTGCTGTGTTCTGGGTCTAAATTACTCTGCTCTTCAATAGGCTTTTTAGCTTCAACGACGTTGGCATCATTGGTAGCAGGTTGTGCATTTTCACTCTCTGGTGGCACTGAACTTGTTGCTGGTTGCGCGTTAAGTTGCTCAGTTTCACTGCTCAACTGTTCTGTTGCTGGTGTAAGTTCACTGGTTTCGAGCTGACTTGGCATTACGGTCGCGGTTTGTTCTTCAAGTGCTGGTGAGCTATTTTGCCACCACCAAAAAACCGATGAGCCAATGATCACTGCTAAGATAAAGTAACTAAACAGCATCAAGCGGTTATCATTTGCTTCTTTTTCTGTACGACGCGAAAAGCTCTGCATCTTTGACTTTTTAGCTGGCTCAACTTGCTCAGGTAAAAGAGCAAGAATTGCCTGAGTATCAATTTTAAGCTCACGGCAATAGCTTTTAATGTAGCCTCTTACAAACGTAATAGGGCCGAGTAGTTCGTGCTCATCGTTCTCAAGGCGTTGCAGCTGTAAAACGGATAGTTTTAATGCACTGGCAAGTTGCTCAAGGCTCATTCCTGCTTCTTCGCGGCGCTTTTTTAGCGCTTGGCCGAGCGTTTCTTGCGGTTGTTCTAGGTTATTTTCTTCATTCATAATGAGTATGAGTCAGGGTCCACTAATAAGAGTCTATGCCCAGGTTCAAGGGCAACATCTGGGCTCAATTTATTCCAGCGCATTAATTGATCAATTAACACGCCATGCTGGGTGGCTATGCTGTACAACGTATCACCTTCAGTGATCGTGTGATAAATGTTCGGATCATTTAAATACACTTTGGTGCCGTTTTCGACCCGATCCGATTCTTTGAAGCCATTCCACTGCAAAATCTGCTGTAGTTTAACATTGTATCGCACCGAAATGCTAAATAGGTTTTCGCCATTTTGAATAATATGGTAGGGAATATTCAGCGCAGGTACACTTGGGTTTAGCATGGGGAGTTGTACTTGCTCTGCACTCACATTATAGCTAGGTTGGCTTGATGTAGATGAAAACCCAGAGTCGGTACTAAATACGCTTTCATCCTTTTGTGCTTCGTAAAATACCACACTGCCTGAACTGTCCGCTTCGACTTGATTTGATGAAACCGAGGGCTCTGGCTTATAAGCAGATTGTGGTTCACCAAACGAGACAATCGTTACGTCATCATTTTTAGTATTTGGTAAGCTGACTGAGGCAGTGGCCTGTGGGTTAACGTCAACAGATAGCGCGCTTACTACGGCTGACGTATCGACAGCTTGGTTACTATTTTTTGGTGTTGAAGTAACTGTTTTAAAGCCGGTACTTTCAGTTTCAATCTTTGCAGCTGTCTGCTGGCTTTTATTTTCATCAATTGTTGATGGTTCAATACCGTACGCTTGTTGATCATTACTTGATGTTGTTGCTAGCGCTTGCGCAGCTGGTTTTGAGTTAGATTCAGCAGACAGAGCCGTGCTTTGACCTGTTCGTGCCTTTGTTTGCGGTACTTTTTTCTTTACGATACGAATTTTTGGCTGCTCTTTACTCACAGCTAAGTTATCACTTGAAATTTGTAGCTCTTCTAACTGAGCTTGACGATATTTTTCGCGTAGAATTTCAAATTCTGAGCGTTTATTTTGGCCTGATGAAATTATCTTTGCTTCGCTCGAACCTGGATAAGTTTGTAAAATGATCCCGGCTGTTTTTTCAGCTTTCTCGATGTGGCCCATTCGCTGTTGAATTAAATAACTGAGCATTAATGCTCTTGGGGTAACACGGCCTGTTGATTCGTACTTTTCTAAAACGCTTTCTGCTTTGTGTAAATCACTTTTAGCGTAATAAAGTCCAGCGAGAGTGATCAGCGATGAAGCGCGTTGTGAACTGTGATTTAAAGCTGATTTTAAGTATTTTTCTGCATTATCAAAGTCATCAAACTCAATTGCGCACAAAGCTAAATTTTCATAACTTTCTGCAACTCGAATATAGCTAGGAATTGTGATAGCTTTTAGAAATTCTTCAGCGGCACGGTCGTATTCGCCAATACCACATAAAAATACACCATAGTTATTTAAGGTGTTTGGATCATTTGGAGCAATTTTTAATGCGCGTTGATAGGCTTTATCGGCGAGTTCTGGTTCATCAACCTGTTGATAATAATAGGCAAGAGAATAATGAACTTCGGGAATATCAGGTGCAAAATCGGCAGCACGTTCTAAGTTGTACTTAGCTTGAGAATTATTGCCTGTTTTTAAGTATTGTAAAGCAAGGGCTATACGGGTGCGCGCCGCACCACTGTTGTTTATTTCTTTTTCAACAACGGGTCTGTTACTGCCGTCGTAGCTATTTTCTGTGACACATCCTGCTAATGCCAATGTACTAACTGTTAGGGCAAGTATAGATCGCATTACCTAATCTCTTCTTTGATTCCGTATGCCTATCTTACCGAAAAGCCTTTGTGTTGCATCTATTATTTTAAAAATAAAAGGTTTAGCACAAAGGCTTTACTTTAAATATTGTGATTATGCTTGGTGAACATTTACCGCAATTGCGTTATCTTCGCGCATTTTCTTCTTCGCTAAACGCTTAGTGCGGTCAACAACGTCGCCGACTAATTGGCCACAAGCTGCATCAATATCATCACCGCGTGTACGACGCACAATACAGGTAATGCCCGCTGCTTGTAGTACTTTTGAAAAGCGGTCGATGCGGCTGTTACTTGAGCGACCATATTCGTTACCCGGGAATGGGTTAAACGGAATAAGGTTCACTTTTGAAGGAGTCCCTTTTAGTGTTTTAACCAATTCGTGTGCATGATCTGTGCTGTCGTTCACACCTTGCAGCATAACGTATTCGATAGTCACATCTTTATTTGCTTTAGAGCCATCAATATAACGACGGCACGCCGCTAAAAACTCTTCGATTGGGTACTTTTTATTGATTGGTACCAGTACATCACGCAGCTCATTGTTTGGTGCGTGCAGTGAAATAGCCAGCGCTACGTCGATTTTCTCTTTTAATAAGTCAAGCGCAGGCACCACGCCAGATGTACTTAATGTAACGCGACGTTTTGATAAACCAAAACCCCAATCGTCCATCATAAGCTCCATCGCAGGTACGACGTTTTTAAGGTTAAGCAGAGGCTCACCCATACCCATCATTACCACGTTAGTCACAGGGCGTTTTGTGCTGTCACCGTCTAAGCCAATGTCTTTAGCTACGCGCCAAACCTGACCGATGATCTCAGACACAGATAAGTTACGGTTAAAGCCTTGTTGTGCTGTAGAGCAGAACGTACATTCAAGAGCACAACCAACTTGTGATGAAACACATAAAGTTGCACGGTCTTTTTCAGGGATCCAAACAGCTTCGACTTCTTGGCCACCTTTAAGTAATAGAGCGTATTTGATGGTGCCATCACTTGCCACTTGCTTAACAGAGATTTCTGGGGCAACAATTTCGCATTCAGCTTTTAGTTTTTCTTTAAGCTTTTTATTGACGTTGGTCATGTCGTCAAAATTGTCTACACCAAAATGATAAATCCATTTCATCACCTGATCGCCACGGAATGGCTTTTCACCGAACGATACGAATAGCTCACGCATTGCGTCTCGGTTTAAATCTAACAAATTAATCTTTTTTTCAGTGGTCATGAAACAACCTCAATCAGTGACGGTGGTAAGTAGTTTTGGTGCGCGATTGTATATTATTTAATCGACTTAGTCATTAGCTAAACAGATTTACAATAGGCTTAGCTAATGACTAAAAAAGGGCCCGAAAGCCCTTTTTCTTCTGCATCACAGACTTAGCTGTGAACTCGAAATTAACGAGTACGTGGGCAGATTTCTTCGTCAGCGAAGAAGTATGCGATTTCACGTGCAGCTGATTCAACAGCGTCTGAACCGTGAACAGCATTTTCGTCGATGCTGTCTGCGTAGTCAGCACGTAAAGTACCAGCTAGTGCTTCAGCAGGGTTAGTAGCACCCATGATTTCACGGTTTTTAAGTACTGCGTTCTCACCTTCAAGAACAGTAACCATTACTGGACCAGATGTCATGAACTCAACTAAAGCACCGAAGAAAGGACGCTCGCTGTGCTCAGCGTAGAAACCTTCAGCTTTCTCTTTTGAAAGGTGAACCATTTTAGCTGCAACAATTTTAAGACCCGCAGTTTCGAAACGGTTGTAGATTGCACCGATGTGGTTTTTAGCAACTGCATCAGGTTTTACGATTGAAAAAGTACGCTCTAAAGCCATCTTTATGCTCCAATAATTTTGAATATAAAAGGATAAATATTAACGGGCGCGAATTATACGCGCTTTACGTGAAAATTCCTAATTTAATTAAACATTAGCGTGATGGCATTTTTATGAATGTATAAATTTTCCCTAGAGAAGTCATGCAGTGAACCAATAATCGTATGGTAAGTTAATGATACCAAAGTAATTGGTGCATAGTTTGTACTCGATACTCTTACCTTTAATGTCGCTGATGTAGATAAAGATGTTTTGCGAACTCAATGCTAAATGTCAGGCCTGAAGTGCAAAATCAGCACATTATTTTCACTGATATTTACTAAGCAATGACGAGGTGTTTTTTTAGCTTTAGGGCATTCAAATTTTAAAGCTGAAGTTAGCTTTATTTAGCTTAAACAAATAATTAACAATTAATGTGCAGTTGTTAATTTTAGGTTCATTTAAGTCTGGGTTTTCTATTCTTTATCATCCTTTTGCTTTTTATTTTCTCCTATTAATTAGTGTTTTAACTCTACTTTTTGCATCACTCTTTAATTAGTGGTTAGTAATTCACCTTATATCAAAATGTAACTCAAATGTTAAAATTGGGTGTACAAAACGCTACATGGTTTTACGTGAATTCCGACTTTTATTCAGTCATAAATTAGTAACGGATTGCTTCTTTGTCATGGGCAAAGTTCAGTTCTGAGAAAACAATTCTAATAATTGAAGGAGATATCAATGAAATTACGCAGCGCGTTTACCAAGCTGTCATGTGCTTCGGCCTTTGCTTTAGGCACGATGCTGACACTTTCGCCAGCAGCGAATGCAATGAAATTAAAACAACAAAATTTGCAACAGATGACGGTGGAATCACAAAGCATCATTTCAGGACGCGTAGTTAGTGTTACTGACGGTTTTGATAATAACCGCCCTTACACTGAAGTGACCATTGAAGTTTCGTCTGATGCAAAAGGCAAAGTAAAAGAAGACTCAACTTATACATTTCGCCAGTTTGGTTTGATTAAGCCTCGTTCAATGGGTAATGGCAAAGTTTACTTAGGGGCTACACCTGAGGGATTTTCAAAATGGCGCGAAGGCGAGCAAGTGATTGCTTTTATGTATAAACCAGCATCTATTACAGGCTTTCAAACTACGGTAGGTCTGGCACAAGGTAAGTTTGTTGTACGTAACGGTAAGGTAGAAAATATTTTTGCTAATCAAGGCGTTTTTGAAGGGTTAGACACCAGTAAGTTGTCAGCTGAACAACAGAACCTTTTAACCACACCAGGTGCGGTTGATGTAGGTGTTTTTATGGATTTAGTGGGTAAACTATCTGGAGTGCAACAATAATGAAATTTTCAAGAATCGCAGCAGCATTAGCGCTAGCAACAGTATCAACCGGTGCATTAGCTGGCGGCCCTTTGTATATTCATGAACAAACTATGCAGCCTTACAAATGGGATACTTCAAATGGCAGTATTCCTGTTTGGACCGATGGTGGTCAGCTGATCAAAGACAAAGATGGTAATGATGTTGAAACATTTAGTGTGCTTGAAAAAGGTACCGTATTTAACATTGATGTTACCTTACCTGATGGCACTGTGATCCCAGCGAATACAGAGCTAGACCGTGACTATACTTTTTTAACAGTTGAGCAAGCAAATGCAGTGACAGCGAACGCTGTAAAAGAGTGGTCTGATGTTGAAACATCAACATTTGAGATGTCTATTCAAGGCACAATCTTTGAAAAAACCGGCATTGCTGATGTAACAGCTGAAAATGTAGACCAAATTTATGGCGTTGAAAACGGCTATGGTTTTTGGGTTAACTACGACACCGACGGTGGAATTTTAGAAAACTATTTTGGTGTGCCTCGCAATTCAGTGCTTGGTATTGCATTCCCAGAATGGGCTGATGAAGAAACAGGTGAAATATTAGAAGCCACTGCGTTGATGAATGGCTGGTATGTTGATATTAACGATACTGACGGCACGCAAGTAGGTGGGGTATTTACCCATGAGTTCGGTCATGCGATTAATATGTCTCACTCTCAAGCAAATGGTCATTTAGTGTATATGTCGGCAAGCTATAGTCCGCAATACGATGGTGTGCCTGGTTGTGCTGGTGTAACTAAGTTTACCAGCTCAAGTATGCTAGATTTTTCAGCGATTGAAACAATGTTCCCGTTTATTAATGTTCGCTCAAGCGCAGGTTCTAATCAGCATACCATTAATGTAAAAGACGATATTGTAAACATCTCTGATCTTTACCCAACAGCCGAGTACAAATCACAGTTTGGTAGCATTCAAGGCAAGCTTTTTACAAAAGAAGGCGTTGAGTACTCAGGTATTAACTTGATAGCTCGAAATCTTGATAATCCTTATGAAGATGTGATCAGTCAGCAGTCAGGTAATATGACTCAAGGTCGTATTGGACCTGATGGATCATTTACTATTAATGGTTTAACTCCGGGTGCGCGTTATGCACTTTATACCCAAGAGATTAATGCTGGCGGCTACCCAACTCAGCAAACAAATATTCTGTCAGAAGCAGAGTATTGGAATGAAAATGAAAGTGCGGACCCAAGTACTGATAATGCATGTGCTTTAACTGAAATTGTTGTTTCAGCAGGCGAGACAAAGCAAGTTGAGATGATCTTTAACGGTTATCAAGACGGTATCCAATATACACCACTTATTTCAGCATTTGTTATGGACCACGCGAAAAATGGTAAGAAGGCGCTAGGAACAACGTCATCAGGTATCCCATTTTTATATGACAGCGCGACTAAGTCATTTGACACATTAGTTAGCCCTGATGGATACGCATTACTGAGCTCTACAAATACTGCGATGAATAAAACTGCAACTAAAGCAGCAATCACCGCACATTTTAATGACAACGGAATTAAGCAAGGCGGTATCTGGGATATTAACTCAGGCCACGTATCAATGCTTGAAGACTTGACGGGTAATAGCTGTGCGTTATCTAGCCAGCAAGGTTTTAGCTCGCAAAGCGTTTGGGATATGGATGATGCGGGTAAACTTGTCGTAGGTAATACACGCTTCCCTTATGACGGAACTAACCGCTGTGCAGAAGGTGAAGGCGCTCGTTCTGTCGGTATGCCAACAGTATGGGATGTTAAAACAGGTAAGGCAACACTGTTACCAGGTACTAAGATGGTTGACCGTTCGTATGGTTCAGGTAAAGAAATCGCTCTAGTGGATGGTGATACCGAGATCCGTCGTACAGCATGGGCTCGAGCTGACCGTATATCAGGCAATGGTAAGACTATTACAGGTTCTACAAATGGCTTTACCCAAATTGCTTGGGTAAATGGCGAACTTGTTGATACTCATACCGAGTTTGGTGCGATTGATAACTCAGTTATTTCTGTTGATGGTCGCTATGTTGCGTTTGGTGCAATTGAAAATCGTCGCGCTGTTGGTGTTAAAGTTTGGGACACAGTATCAAATACCACAGAGCAAATTGGTAGCCTGCGTTGGTGTGACAACATTCCAGCGGTAAGCTTTTGGACTAATTACTGTGACCTAGGCTACAGCCATGAAGAGTTAGTTGAATTAGGTTTTGGCTTACCTTCAGTCATGGTACTTGATGCAAACGACGACTTGTCAGTAATTACGGGTCGTGCTGGTAGCCCATTAGCGGGCGGTTTTGTTGGCGCTATTTACCTTAAAGGTATTGGTTGGATGTCAACAGAAGAGTTCTTTGGTAAACAAGGCGTAACCGAAGCAAAAGGTATCTTAACCGATAACATGTTTGGTTTAAGTGCGAATGGCTCTGAGATTATGGCTGGTGTGGCTGGACTAACACTGTCAATCGAAATTGATGCCAATAAAGCATTTGTATGTGATAACGGCCGCGACCGTGAGCTTAGCTTCCCTAAGCAAGTGGTTGAGGCAGTTAAACTAGGTGCTGAATTTGGTCGCTGCGCGCACTTAGATGACTAATCGTTTATTTTGTTAAGCGCATAAGACCCACTGAAAAGTGGGTCTTTATTTTAATTTTTACAGTATCAAAGAGTTTTCAATGTTTAAAAGAATCCCACTCTATGCTGCCGCCTTGTTGTTAAGCTTTACTTCTTTTAATGGATGGGCACAATCAAACCCAACATCAGATAACTATCAAGATAAAAGTGAATTTCCCAGCGAATTAATGACTGTATGGGAATTAGATGCGCCGGCATCGATAGAATATGCGAAAAAGTCAGCAAATTGGAATGACAGCTTCGCCAAACTTATGACTAAGTTAATAGCGACAAATAAAAATGTTAGGTATCAATTTGAGAATAATAGCCTAATAAGCTTTTATAATGACTCTCGGCAACAGCTCGCTATTCACTTAAATAAACAAACTACGCGCTTTTATCTATTTGAGTTTCAGCAAGCAGGCAAGCCCGCTGAGTTGAAAATTGAAAAAGCCGCAGGGGGGCGTATTAATATGCAAGCTGACGGTTTACTTGGCTATCAGTTTTTACTTTGGAAAAAGCGCAGAGAGCGTTTATCAGGAGTTTAAGGCGATAACTTTAATGAGAATAGCTCGTCAGTCGACTTTGCTATAAAGGTGACCATCTTACGGTCACTTTTTGCTTTAGACATCATTTATACATATGCATGCTATGTGATACCAATTCGCAATAATACTTAAATATTTTGAAGCATCAAACCTGTCGCTAACAAGGTTTTATTGCTTCAAAAGAGATCACTTAATTAAGCGTATTGGTATAACCGTACTGTTGAGTTTTATTGAATCATGATCTAGATCAATAAAATTACTGGGCAGATTATTATACTCCCGCGCTTCATTATCGTATTAATTCATGCAACCGACTTGTACTCGGTTCGATGTATGGAGCTTTCATGTCGTCACCTATTTTGACCACTCGTCCTTTTACGCCTGAGTTGTTATCACCAGCAGGTAGTTTAAAGAATATGCGTTATGCCTTTGCCTATGGTGCAGATGCTGTTTACGCTGGGCAACCTCGTTATAGTCTTCGTGTTCGAAACAATGAGTTTGACCTAGATAACCTGCAAATCGGTATTAACGAAGCGCACGCGCAAAATAAAAAATTGTATGTGGTGTCGAACATTGCTCCTCACAATGCCAAAGTTAAATCGTACCTACGAGATATTGAGCCAGTCATTGCGATGCAGCCAGATGCACTGATCATGTCTGATCCTGGGCTTATCATGTTGGTGCGTGAAAAGTGGCCAGACATGCCGATTCACTTATCTGTGCAAGCGAATGCAGTCAACTATGCCACGGTGAACTTTTGGGCTCAGCAGGGTATTGAGCGAGTTATTTTATCGCGTGAATTATCGCTTGAAGAAATCGCTGAAATTCGTGAACTATGCCCAAATACAGAACTTGAAGTGTTTGTTCACGGTGCACTATGTATGGCGTACTCTGGCCGTTGTTTGTTATCAGGTTATATTAATAAACGCGATCCAAACCAAGGCACTTGCACTAATGCATGTCGTTGGAATTACGATGTGAAACCCGGCACCGAAAATGAAACTGGCGAAATGGTGCATAAAATCGACCCTAAAGCGGTGATCCCAACACTTGGGGATGGTGCACCAAGTAACGAAGTGTTTATGCTTGAAGAGCAAGGCCGTCCTGGCGAGTACATGCCTGCTTTTGAAGACGAGCATGGTACTTACATTATGAACTCAAAAGACCTACGTGCAGTTCAATATGTTGATCAGCTTACAAAAATGGGCGTGCATAGTTTAAAAATTGAAGGCCGAACTAAGTCTTTCTACTATGTTGCTCGTACTGCGCAAGTATATCGTAAAGCCATAGATGATGCGGTTGCTGGTCGCCCATTTGATGCAAACTTATTTAAAACTCTCGAAAACTTAGCACACCGTGGTTATACCGAAGGGTTTTTAAAGCGCCATGCACATCAAGACTATCAAAACTATGAGTACGGTCATTCGGTATCAGATAAACAGCAGTTTGTGGGTGAGGTATTAGGCCGCAACGATAATGGCTTAGTTGAAATTGATGTAAAAAATAAATTCTGTACTGGTCACTCACTCGAGCTTATGACGCCAAAAGGGAATATCAACTTCAAGCTAGATTTTATGGAAAACAAAAAAGGCGAAGCCATTAGCGATGCAAAAGGCTCAGGCCATATTGTTAAAATTCCTCTGCCAGAAGATATCGATTTAGATCACGCAATTTTGATGCGCAATCTTGATGCTAACCAAGATACGCGTAATCCTTTTAAAACAGCCTAAAGTAAACATGCGCTAAGTGAGTTTAAACTGACTTAGCGCATACATTTAATCTATATTATCAATACATTGTCCTTTTGGGTTTCCCCTCTAATTATTTTAATTCAGGGTATAAGTAAACGTTTCGAGTAGCGCACTAATATTCGTTTAAAATTGACCGTTTGAATTATCAAGCTAATGCTCACTAAGCCAATTCCAAGCCAGCCAATTTGCTGAAATTGCTCATTTAAAATCACAATAGCCAGTATGGTGGCGATGATAGGCTCAAGTAAAGTAATGAGCACGGCTTGGCTGGCCGCGATGGTTTTTAAGCCAATACTAAATAGCCAATAACCTAAAAACATCGGTACTATGGCCATGTAAAGCGCCACGCAGGTGTTGGTAACTGAGGCAAAAAGCGCATCTCCAGTGATCAATAACGAAGGCAAAAGCACACACGCAGCGCCGCCAAATAGGCTTGCCATAGTCGCTCTTGAATGAACGCCGTTGCTAATTAAACGTTTGGCAACCCATGAATAACCTGCATAGGTAAGCCCTGCAATTAAGCCAAGTAAAATGCCGATGTTTTGGCTAAACAGCCCCTTAGCAGCAAGGTTATGCTCTTTACCTAACGCGATAAAGCCAATACCAATAGCACCAAAGCAAAAGCTGACTAGCCAGCGAGTTGCAATGGGCTTTTTCTCAATTAAGTATTCTAATAAGACGGTAAATAAAGGCGCACTGGCAATCGAAACAACAGTACCAATTGCCACACCAGCACTATTCATAGAGGTATAAAATGCCAGCGGATAAATAGCAACACAGGCTGAACCTAGTAGGGTTAGGCTGTAGTGCTTACGTAACGTACTCGCATTGTTTATTAGCTGTTTTAGTGAGGTTAAACAAAGTAATACGCCGCCAACCCCCATCGCAAACGCACCTATTGCAAAAGGGCTAATGTCTGGTGCAAAGCTTGCGGCCGTGCCTGTTGTGCCCCAAAACACACTGGCAACTAAAACGGCAATGGTCGCGATGGTATGGTTCATTGATAATTCGCTTTAAATTTAAGATATCAAAAGCATAATCAAAATTGATGCACAATTTTTGACAAAAAGGACGGTTTTGTTGGCGTTAAAAACTAAAGTTACTTTTTGAATTTACTTGGTGATAAACCAAAGTACTTTGAAAAACTGCGGCTAAAAGATGAAAGCTCATTGTAACCAACTAACTCACTAATACGTTGTAACGGATAGTCGGTATGACTGAGTAAGGCTTGGGCTTTTTCCATTCGCTGTTTAGTTACATAGTGCATGACAGTCAATCCGGTTTGTTGCTTAAACAGCAGTTTAAATTGTGTTGGGCTCAAACAGGCAATGCTGGCAAGGTGTTTGATATGAAGAGGAGTGCTTAGATGACTGTCAATATAAAGCAGTGCCTCACTAATTCGGCTGTCGACCTTAGGCTGCATAATTTGCTCAGTTAGCAGCAAATTGAAGGTGTTAAACATGGCAAGTTCTAATTCACGATTAACCGCTTGCTCAAGTTGCTTTGCCACAAACTGCAAAAATGCCCAAAGTGATTGATTAATTGCGAACACGCAGCGCTCAGCAGTGGCTAGGTTATCTGGTAGCTTTGGCATATCGGCCACCACAAATCGCGCCTCTGGCATTGCGTTAAACAGGTGTGTTTGCGAGGCTTTGACAACCACGCATTCACCGGGGGCGACTTTACCTTGAAAATCACCCACACTAATAGCAATCACACCTTTTAAGGGCAGTACAAGTTGATGATAGTCATGGCTATGACTAACAGGCTTAGTACTGTAAGAGCGGATAGATAGATTGCCTTGCATCATTTTGTGATAACCGTTTGCTGAATAACGCTATTATGCCTGTTTGCGAGGGATGATCAATTTTAGGCCATTAACGGGGTTAGCACATGCTCGTAGGCAATCATTAGTGCGACATAAACCAACAAAATAGCCATCAGCTTATTAAACACATTAAAAACACCCGGCCGTGATACTTGCTTGCCAAGCATTAAGCCCGCTAACGAGTAACTTGTAGGAGCTCCAAAGGCAAGAATGGCTAAAATAAGAGACCAAAATACGATTGCAGCGCCGGTAATATCTGCGCTTGGGAACTGAATCGTAGCAATTGGCAAAGTGGCCACCAAGGCTTTTGGATTTAATAGCTGCATAAACAGGCCATCGAAAAAGCTGAGTGAGGCATCCGCTGAGGTATCATTCACCTGTACTTTTGCTTTTGCAACCTTCCAAGCAATATACAAAATATAGCCGCAACCAATTAAGCTCACATAAGGCAAAAACTGCGGATTGATCACTTGTAAGCCAAGGTAGCCAAGCAGAACAAATAAGATAAACATCGCGCTACCCACGCCAATAAAAAATCCAAGGTGTGAACGAGTTTGTTTATTTAAGCCACTACTTAAGCCGAGTAAATTGATTGGCCCAGGGGTGTACATAATGCCAATTGCATATGCAAAAATATCTGCCATAACAGCTCCAAATCAGTAATTTAGCTCTATCTACGAGCCCATTGCAGTTGAAATTGTTTTGGTGTCATACCGAATACTCGTTTGAAGTTACGATTGAGGTGACTGGCATCTGCAAAGCCAGATTCAACCGCTACGCTGGTGGCATCGCGGCCAACTTGTAACGCTCTACGGGCATAATTAATACGACAGTTCAAAACATATTGATGTGGAGTAATACCGAAGTGCTCGCGAAAGCGGCGGATAAAATGAAATTTCGACATAGTGGCAGCATGGGCAATGTCATCAATAGCAATGTCATTGTCGATATTTGCCAAAATATAGTCTTTTGCGCGCAGAAGTAAGCTATCAACTCGGGTGCTTAAAGCCGGTAAATCAAGGCTGCCGTTGAGCCTGACTAAAGACTGCGCCATTTGCAATACTGCAGCTTCTCGCTCTATTTTGCTGGTGCTATTGGTTTGTAAAAGCATTGATAAGTGAATCACTTGATTACGTAGTAATGGATCAGCATACAAGGTGTTTGCCATACGTAATGTGCAGTCTTGCTTATACCCTAGTGCTTTGAACAAAGGCTGAAATTCATCGGGATGAATGTACAGCATTAGATACTCTAGGTTTTGCTCAGTGCCAGAGTGACCATCGTGAATATCTTCAGGATTAAACAAAATGACATTGCCAGGTACGCTTTTATAAAACGCATTACGACAAAAGAAATCTTGCCGCCCCTGTAGGGTAATACCAATTGAATACTCTTCGTGAGCATGTTTTGCATAGGTAAAATCACTCATAGTCGCAGTCAACATCGAGATGCTCTGATGCTGTTCGTTGTTAATGTACTTGAAGTGATTGTCTTTGCTCACAGATGCTCCTGAAGGTTGTGCGCTTCGTTATTATTCCTACGCCAATATAGCGAAGCAGGCAACCTAAAAACTTGAACAAAATTGCTGATATTGATTTAAAGAGATTTATTTTTAACTAAATAACAGCAAATAGCAGTGATGATTTTATTTATTTTTCAATTTCTTATAAATAGTTCCGGTCTTGCTTTTCTTATATTTGATTTTAGTGTGAATGTTTTTATCCCTAACTTGGGTCTTTTAAATAAGCAGTAAAGTGGGGGTTAAATGAATTTACGTACAGCAAATAATTTAGTGGTTGCACTTATCACTATCAGTTTTTCGTTATTGGGCTTGTCTTTTATCTTAGGGGCAAACCCCAATGCCATTGGCAGTATATTTTCGTTTTATGGTTTAGACGCTCAGGTGCCTGCTCATTTAATGAGTATGATAGCAGGCTTTGCATTTTGTTTTGTTGGCATTACCAGCCTTCATTCACATTTGGGGTTTATTAATAAAGCGCTTCCGACCGTTACCGCACTTGCTATCTCACTGGTATGTTTAATAACTCTGTTTGGCGCTAACCGTTGGCTAGCTAGTGAAGGGGGCTTCCCTGTGATTGGTTCGGGGCAGGGGATCATTAAGTATTTTGCTGTTATTCCACTGTTTATATTTGTGTTTTACAAAGATGCTTTAACTGATAAAGCGCATATTGCTTTGAATTATGCATCGATGGCATTAGTGCTGGTTTGGATTGGCGCCATGAAGTTTTTTGCTTTTGAAGCGAAGGGAATTGTGAGCCTTGTAGAAACATCGCCGTTTATGTCGTGGTTGTATCAGGTTTTTAGTGTGCAGGGTGCATCGAATGTGATTGGCGTGTTTGATATTGTCAGTGTGCTGTTGCTTTTTGTTGGCTTGTTAATTAAGAACAACAAACTAATAGTGTTAGCTGGGCTTGCCTGCTGTGCTGTTTTTATCATGACACAAACATTTTTAATTACCGCACCGAATGCGCTTAGCAGTACAACCGTTTTAGCAGGACTTGGTCAATTTGTCATTAAAGATCTGTGGTTTATTGCGAACTTAGTGATTATCTATCACTTAGCTGTAATTAATAAAACAGCTAATCAAACAGCAGAATAAAATAATAAGGCCTCATTAGAGGCCTTTAAAATGAGAACTAAACAACGACAACGGCTTTTTGCTTTTGAACTTTAGAAAACTCAAGGGCATCGTTGAGATTGTTAAATTCAAAGTCAGTAGGTTCTTCAACATTTAAAGTACCCGACGCAATGTCATTAAGGAGCTTTTCGCCATCACTTACAAGACGTTGCCATTGCTGTGTATCACCATAATCGTGTAATGCGCCAAGGGCAATTTCATGATAAGAAATAGTACGTGTGAATGGCTCATCGACTGGGGTTTCAATACGCCCTAAAATACTGATCACATGACCATTTGCTTGTAGGAGTGGCACTAACTTTTTAGCTTCTTCAGGGCCGTTAGCATCAAAGAGTGCAAAGTAGCCACCCTCAGAAGGCGCGTCGCGTAATACTAACTTAACGCCAAGCTTTTCTGCTTGCTCTGCCGTTAAGCTTTTTGATAATGCATGAACTTCAAAGCCACTGTGGTTCAGCATTTGCGTCAGTAGTTTATTAACAGCCCCCATGCCGGTAACTAATACTTTTTCGCCTTTGCGTAATGGTATTTTGCTAAAGGCTTGCCATGCAGTAAGAAGTGGGCAAGGCAATGCAGCAGCAACATTAGCAGCTAACTCTTTTGGTACCTGCATAACACGTTCAGCATAAAGCACCGAGTGCTTAGCAAAGCTGCCGTTTTCACTTAAGCTATGATGATAAGCGACTGTTTTACCAATTAGTTTGCTATCGACGCCATCGCCTACCTGCTCAACAACCCCAGCACCGTCTACGCCTGGCGTGTGTGCATCTGGCCAATTAATAGGATTTGCTTGAATAAACTTCCAATCAACTGGATTGATACCAATCGCAAGGTTGCGGACTAAAATTTGCCCTGCTTTAAGTGCTGGTACAGCTTTTAATCCCAAAGCGAGTGCTTTATCAGCCCCTTGAAATTGCCAAGCTTGAGTTGTTTTTACTTCATCATGATCCCATTCAGGAGCAAAATCCGGGTTTGCTTGCCTGTCGCCGCAGCTAAGGGCATTAATTTGATTAATCTCGTCTTGGCTTAAGCTAAGCGAAAGGGCTTTTAAGTTGGTAGCCATATTTTCGCGTTTGGTCGATGACGGTATCGTCACCATGTCATGCGCTAATTCCCAAGCAATGACCACTTCAGCGGTGCTCACTTGGTGTTTGTCTGCAATCGCTTTAATGGTTGGATCTTTAAGTACTTTACCTACCGCAAATGGCATATAGCCGGTAACGAGAATGTCGTTTTGCGCACAAAAATCACGTACCTTTTGATTGGTTAGGTATGGATGTACTTCTACTTGATTGGTAAATAACGCGCCTTTTGGCAAAATATTTAAGGCTTCTTCCATTTGTGCAATGGTAAAGTTTGAAACACCAATTTTTTTCGTTAAACCAAGCTCTTTTGCTGATTGTAACTCGGTTAAGTACTCATCCATGCTTTCGCCATTGGCTGGGCTTGGCCAATGAATAAGCAGTAAGTCGATGTAATCTAGTTGGAGCTTAGTCAGGCTTTCTTTTACGCTGCTAATAAAGTCCGTTTTATTTAACTTATCATTCCATACTTTGGTGGTAATAAATAACTCACCACGTGCAACACCACTGTCTTTAATCGCTCGGCCAACAGCTTCTTCGTTACCGTAAATTTGCGCGGTGTCGATGTGTCTAAAGCCCTCTTCAATAGCTGTTAGCACACTTTGATATGCAACTTCGTCTTGTAATCTAAATGTACCAAAACCCAGTTTTGGCATAATTGATTGTGACATCATAACTCCTTAATTATGGAACTTGGGCAAAACATATTCGCCGATGTGCTTTAATGCCCATTCGATGGGTAATTCGTTACGTCTAAAGTGCAGGCCAATGTGATTCACACCGGCATTTTTCATTGCCTTTAGTTATGACATGAGTCCGTTAATGCTTGTTTCAACCCCTAAAGAGGGGCGATTGAATAGCGATATTATTGCTAGGAAAGTCTTTACGAAAAACAGCAGGGATAACAAAACACCTTTGTCGTTTTTGCAAAGGTGTTTTAATCGTTATGAATTAGCTTCTTCTTTTGAAAGGGTAAAGTATGCGCGAGTGACAGGGTAGGCAATTTGTGAAATCAGTGCTGTGCCCCAAAGTAAGTTGCCAATGAGCGAAGGCACATGGGGTAAAATGGGAATGGTAACTAAAGCGAGTATAACGCCAAACATTCTTACTTTAGCTGTTGCAAAACGATGGGCTACACGGTGTTCGATTATTAACTGGATCCACAATAAACTCAATAAGTAGCCTGCTAACCCTACACAGCCAATGACACCATATTTAAGTGGGTAAGGTTGCCAAAACCCAGCTTTCACTTCGCCGGCGAGCGCAACGCCGACCATAACTGCACATAACATTAAAAATAGGTGTGCTAACCACCAACTTACGAGTGTCCATTTATGCTGATTCTTAGGTTTACCATTGCCAACAAAGTCAAAGTAAATCCAGCATTGAACAAATACTGCAATACCGCCAAACATAAAGTTAGCCAGTACAGAGGGGTCGACTTTATAAATTCCTTTTTCTGATAAAGTAATCACCAATTTAAAGAAACCTTCGCCTACGACAATGAGCAGAAAAAGGGCAAAGCGCTCAGACATATGCCCAAGGCGTGGTAAAAAACGTTTATTTTCAAGTACACCAATTTTTGGAGCCATATACAAAACTTGGATAGCGGCAATCGCAGTGCCAAATACCCAATAACGATAGGGTGCAGGCATAAAAGCTGTGGTCGCAAAGATAATGGCAAGTGCAAAGTAGTTACGGCTCACACTGCGTGCTAATTTTGTTGATTCGACCCCCAGTTGATTGGTGCGATGAAATAAATACGCTGTAATAAGTCGGTTAGCTGCATAGGCCAATGCAAAATATGTCCAGCCTTTGTCAAGTACATGGGGAATAGAGGCTGCCATAACCATGGCGGTGACAATTTGGCAGGCCATGATCAGCCGATGTTTTACATCGGTACTGACATAGAGTGAGTTAAAAACGCTGGAGTCAGCCCACGCGAACCATACGGTGATGAATAAACCTGCAAAAGTAAGAAAACCACTTAAATGTAAGTGGTCGCTTAAAAAATTACCTAGCAGAAAAATGATTACCACATGGATAAGATCATAAAATAATTCAACCCAATGAACATGGTCATGTGAACTTTTTAAATCTAGGTGATGCTTAGGTAAGCGCCACATTGGGTGGTTTTCTAATGCCATAATTGATCCTATCTATTTACTTTCGACAATAATTGCAGTGATGGTGGTTTCACCCTCATTTTTGACTTGATGAGTCCATGCGTCATGCCACATCACATAGCCATTGGGGATCTCAAGTGTTGTTTGTGACTCTTTAGTACTGATGGTTGCCTTTCCACCTGTCTCAAAGTAGACAGTTTCAGCATTATGCTTATGCCAATTATCTTGCTCACCTGGTGCTAAAGTCATACGCAAAACAAGTACTTCACTGTTATCTAGCAATACTTCATAGTGATTAGGTGAAGCAATATGTGCATGGGGGAGTTGTGCTGAAAAGGCATGTGGTGAGCACATCATTATGCTCACCAAGCCAATCAGCAAAGTTGTAAATTTGCTCATGGCTACTCTCTACTTATGCATACCGCGAATTGGATAGTTATTTTTTGGGTCGCGTATCCAGCTAAGCCCACTTACCAAGGTTGCTAAATCAGGTCTTACAAATGGGTTATTAGAATAATCAACCACATGTACATTACCTTGCTCGTTAACCACAAACAGAGCAGGCTCTGCGAAAGGGTGATCTGTTTCTTGCGGTGAACGGGGATCAGATATGTAAGTACCTAATGTTTGCATTTGCTCTGTAGTCAAACCGTAAGCAAGTGGAAATGACACAGATAACTGTTCTAAATGCGCTTCTAACTGCTCTTTGCTATCACCTGAAACAGCAATTACATCAACACCCGTTTCTAATAGCGCAGCTTTGTACTGCTCGAGGCTGTTTAAATAGCGAGTACATAAAGGGCAATGCTTACCACGATAAACAACAACAAGCTGCCAGCTTGCACCGTGTTGAGGTTGACCAAGAACAGCCTCTTCACCATTCAAAAGTGCAGCACTAATACTAGGAAATGCACTGCCCGGATGGAGTTTATTGCTATAAACAGATTCGTTACTCATGAGTGCTCCTTAAAAGTTCTCGTTTAAGTGTTTTTCAAAGCGCGCAAAGTCGCTGTCAATGTCTGCATTTTTCATCACGTCAAAACAGGCGAAAGTAGGTAACCCTTGCATACCGAAAAACTTAAAGTTCATATGCATTGGGAAAACAAGGTCATCAACACTTTTACCTTCAAAAAAGTCAGTGGCATCTGCAAATGATTCTGCAGGTGCATTTAAAGTCAGCGACATCATGTATTGAGTGTTATTCAAGGTGCCGCCTTTACCGTAATTGGCTTTTGGATTGTCTTGATGACGACCATCACCATGGCAAAGCGCTCCACCCATGCCCGCGGTGTACACTTCATCCATGTATTTTTTGAATGACCAAGTCATGCCCATCCAATTAATAGGTGATTGCAAAAAGACGATATCTGCCCATTGATGGTTCTCAAGTTCAGTTTCTACATCAAATTCGTCTTGTGTATTAACCACCCGAGTTTGATAGCCTTTTGCTTGAAAAAAAGCGTCGGCTTTTTCGATTAAAGCAGCATTTAACTTACCTTCAGAAAAAGGGTAATAGTGATGTGCGTTAAGAATTAATACGTTTTTCATAGTTGAGTATCCGTTTGCTAGTTACTTTATCGTGTTCAAAATACATTCTGTGGTATATAATAGTAACCTAGATTATTTAATCAACCAGTTACCTTTTTGTAACTAGGCTGAAAAATGCGAGGATGTTTTGGAAAGTTCAGTAGAAACAGATAGTAAGGGTAGAAAAAAAGTTTTAAATGCTTGCATGGAGCCGTGTGCTATTGAAAAAGGCATGCGTTTGATTGGCGGTAAATGGACGGGCTCTATTATCTATCATTTAAAAGATGGCCCTGTGCGCTTTAATGATTTAACGCGCATGCTGGGTGGTGCAAGTAAAAAAATGATCGACCAACGTCTAAAAGAGCTTGAAAGTAGAGCGATGATCACCCGTCATGTTATTAGTACGCGTCCGATAGCGGTGACCTATGAGCTTACTGACTTTGGCCGCTCAGCACTGCATATTCTTGATGAGTTACGGGTTTGGTCTGAATCGAATGAGATTTAACGCCAGTACTTTGCACTGGCGTTCATTATTTACGGAAAAGAGTAGCGTACAATTCGTTTTACTACAGAAAAGTACTGGCGAAAGAAGCCACCGGTATTGTAGTGGATGCCGTGCTCTTTAAAGATAGCTTGCACCTTAGGGGCTATTTCGCGGTAGCGCTTTGCTGGTAAGTCTGGGAATAAGTGGTGCTCTATTTGATAGCTCAAGTGCCCAGTCATTACATGAAACAGGTTACCCCCTTTGATATTTGATGAGCCCAACGCTTGGCGGTAATACCACTGACCTTGCGATTCATTTTCGCAGTCTTGCTGGTTAAATGTTTCAACTTCACCGGTAAAGTGCCCGCAAAAGATAATGGTTGAGGTCCACAGGTTACGTAATAAATTAGCCGCTAGGTTACCTGTGAAAACCCACAAAAATAAAGGCCCAGCAAGCAATGGAAAGAGCAGGTAGTCTTTCACTAACTGGCGTGCTCCTTTACTAAAAAAGCGCTTTTTTAGTTCGCTGTGCGGTACTTTGTAATCGCGGTCATCTTTTTTCTTGCCAAAAAATACTCGCTCGGCTGCCATTTCATGGTACGACACACCCCATTGGAACAGCACACTGAGCAATAGGTAAGTGACAAATTGCCACAGGTTTTTTACTCGCCAACGAAAGTCATTCGATAAGCGCAGTAATCCATAACCGAAGTCGCGATCTTTACCAATAATATTGGTATAGGTGTGGTGCTCGTAGTTGTGAACGCGGTTCCAACTAGCCCCATCGCACGCTATATCCCACTCGTAAGACTTTGAATTTATGTATTTATCATTCATCCAGTCATATTGGCCATGCATCACATTATGGCCAATTTCCATGTTGTCGAGGATTTTTGCTGTGGCTAAACTAAGCACACCCACGAGCCATAAAACAGGCTGAAGAAAGCCTAGCATTAATAGAATTCGGCCACTCCATTCAAACACTCGTTGGCAAACAATAACGCGGCGAATGTATTTTGCATCTTGCTCACCGAGTTTTGATTTTACATCTGCTTTAACGCTATCGAGTTGAGCTGCTAATTTTTCAAAATTGACTGTTTTTGTTGTCTTCATGCTGATAACTCCACGTCACTGACTGGTTGCGATATACAAAGTTGAATTAACTGCTCTGAGCTATCAGAGAGCTCACCGGTACGAATATCACGCACGATGCCTTGCTTTTTAACGCATTGGCATTGATGGCAAATGCCCATACCACAGCCAACTGTCACTGGTTGCTTATTCGCTTGTAAGTGGGTCAGTAAGGTTTGTTGGTTATCAATCGTGAATGTTTTGCCCTGATGAGTGAGTGTTAGTTCGTGCTTATCAGAGGTTGCTAAAACAGCGGGGACTGCACTGAAATGCTCACTGTCGATAGGCGTATCTAATTGCTTAGCTAAAGCGGCTGCTTGGTTATACAAAGCAGCTGGGCCGCACACTAACCAGTGTTTATGCGCATTTGTTGTCAGCCATGTCGTCGCATCGCCATCTTTGTTGCGCTCAAGTAAGTGATAATCAAAATTGCTCAGTGATTGTTTTAGTTGCTCAAGCTCATCTTTAAGCCAGTGGCTGTTTGGTTTTGCATAATAAAGCAAGGTTATGGTTTTTTTGCTATCAGCGGGTATAGATTTAAGCATAGCTATAAATGGCGTAATGCCAGAACCACCGGCAAGCATAATTAAAGAGCGAGCAGTGTTTGGCATAACAAACTGGCCTTTAGGCTCAGAAATATTAAGCCATTGTCCAGACTTCAGACTAGTTAGCTTTGATGTAAACGCGCCTACCTCTTGACTGCGGATCAGTAACCTAATTTGACCTTGCTGTTTTGCCATGTGTGGTTCGCTGGCTATAGTAAATACACGCGTTAGCAATCGCCCATTTGTTTGTATAGTTAACGCAATATGCTGGCCTGCTTGATGAATTGGCCATGCTTTTTCTGGTTCAAGAACCAGCTCAACATTTTGCTCAGCAAACACTTGTACGTGTTTTACTTGTGCACGAAAGTAGCCTTCGCGCCAGCCAGGTTTAAAGCACTGGATCACAGGTTCCCAGTATCCAGCCCATGATTGATGATGTAATAAGTGTTTTGATAATGAATTAAATAACGCGCTCATTTTTTGCCTTTAACTTACAGGTGCACGCTCACTTAGCGAACAAGTGTAAGCTGAAAAGTGATAATTGCAAGTCTAATTTGAGTATTAGCTCTAAATTGACGGAGCTATATGCAACTTTTAAGAATTTAAATGTGATAAGGAGAGCTTTAGGAATAGCTGCTTTTTTTAATTCATGGGGATATGCTTGATAGGTTCAGCTCATGCAGGTAATTATTTAGTGAAGTGAGAGTGTAGAGCTCATTTACAGGACGTGTTTGAATTTGGCTATAAAGCTTAACAACAATAGCCAGTTTAGTTTGCAGCTTTGCCACCGGCCCTATTGGCAAAGCTAAATTGACAGTTTGAGATGTAAGATGAGGTATTCGTTGTTTTGCGAGTCAATTCAACCTAATTATTATGCAAACATTATCCCATCTGGGTTTTGTTTGAAGCTATCCTTACTCTCTAGATTGCGCCACACCTTTTCGTGAAAGTAAAACGCAACCGTATTGACCGCAGGCTCAACAATGGCAACCAAGCCACCAATTAAAAAACTACCTGTTAAAAAGTAGGTCACTGTAAACGCGATTGTGAAGTGCATTATTGCAAAAGTAACTGTTTTAATCATTTTGAATACCCTAACTCTCATAATTTGATGAGTTTAGTATTGCTCATTATTTTTAATCTTTAAAATGGAATAAAAAGATTGTTGTAATCGGAAAAGTGGATTGTGAATTTCACGGTAATGCTCAGGAAGTTTTATTTCAAATTCTACGAACTCAAATAGAAGTAGATGGTGAGAGTTGTTCGGAAATATGCTTGTCAGTTGGGGCAATAAACTGCGTATTGCTCACGACAATTTAAGGCGGATCTTGAGGGCTATAAAGAGTAGTAAGCTTATATAATTAAATGACTTAAGTTTATTTTAAGTTTAAACAAGTACAGTAGAGTTTCGCTAATAAGTAAACAAGATAATTTTAGATAGCTCATTTTTTGTTTTAGATCATTACAGCAAGAGCGCTCAAAGGATAGCTTAATTGTGAGTCTATATTACGTATAAATTGGGCACTTATCTAAAGGCGTTTTTACTAAAGAGGCATTATGAATATTAAAAATACAACGACTCATTACAATACTTTTTCTATTGTATTGCACTGGCTTATGTTTATTTTAATCGTCACTGTTTTTGGCAGTATTGAATTGCGCGAGTTATTTGATAAAGGTACAGAAACCCGCGACGCTTTTAAGATGTGGCATTTTATGTTGGGTTTAGCTGTTTTAGCCCTAGTAAGTATAAGGTTAGTGGTGCGTGTACTGGCAGGCTCAACGCCTGCGATAAAACCTGAGCCTGCAAAGTGGCAAAATACATTGGCTAAACTAGTGCACCTTGTGCTCTATGTCTTCATGATTGCAATGCCAATAGCTGGTTGGCTGATATTGAGTATGGCTGGTAAACCAGTGCCATTTTTTGGCTTAGAGCTTCCTCCACTAGCAAGTGAAAATAAAGACCTTGCTAAAACGATTAAAGAATTACACGAGACAGTGGGTGAAGTTGGCTACTACTTAATAGGTATACATGCCGCTGCTGCATTAGTTCATCATTACTTTTTGGCAGATAATACCTTAAAACGTATGTTACCTCTAAAAAGTGAACATTTAGATAAGTCTGAGTAGTTAAACCTTGATGCCACATACCATGATTTATCGTGTTATGTTTATGGCGCAAAGAGCCACTATTGCCACTTTCTTCAATCACACTGAAGAGAATTAGTTAGCGAACATCGTAAAAGCTATAACTGACTAATTCTCATACTCGCTTTCTATTTCACTAAAAAATAGTGCTACTTCTTATAGACTTACAAATAAATAGTGCTTCATAATTATATTCCTACCTATTGGTAGTTTTTATTATAATTTATTTTTTTGGGTCTTAATTTAAGGATATATAGAGCGATGATGAAATTTAGGATGCTAGGTTATTTTGTTTTTTTTCTTTTAATATGTAGTTTTCATGGTGCAGCGCAAGATAGCAAGCCTAATCAAGTCACTATCACTGCGCTAGATGAAGGGGTGTGGCTGCATACATCTTATTATACTTACCCAAATGGTACACGATTTCCTTCAAATGGTTTAATTGTTAAAGAAGGAGATAGTTTGACACTTATCGACACTGCGTGGGGAGAGTTACTCACTTTAGATCTTCTCGAAGCAATACACTCTGAAATTAAACTACCAGTAAGCAAAGCATTCGTTACACATGCCCACGGCGACCGAGCTGCAGGAGTTGATGTACTTGAATCTAAGGGGGTCGATGTTTTTGCCCATCCATTAACTGTTCAGCTAACGACAGAGCAAGGAGCGGCAGTGCCAAACAATACCATTAAAGAGCTTAAAGAAGCAGGCTCAGTTGTTAAATTTGGCTCACTTGAGTTGTTTTATCCAGGGGCTGGGCATGCAATGGACAATGTTATGGCATGGTTACCTGAAAAAAGAATTTTATTTGGTGGTTGTGCGGTTCGATCACTTCAGTCATCATCTGTTGGTAACTTAGTTCATGGCGACATTCATTCTTGGCTAAATATTACAAAGCAATTAAATAAACAATTTAAAAGCGCAGTGATGGTTGTTCCTGGGCATGGTGATGTAGGCGGATATGAGTTGCTCTCTCATACAGAAAAATTAATATCCGATCATCTTAAATAGACGTTGATGATGGTGGCTTTAAACTAAATCTGAACAGTTTAAAGCCCCTTTATTTCCTTGTGGTCTGCGCTCAAAAAGTACGTAAAATCCAACGTGAAAGTAACTTTAAATTCGCTTTGTATTATTTCAAACTCGTCTTGCCGAATTTGACTGGTAATGAAAAATGAACCTGCAGATACTGTTAATTAAAAGTAAATACTTTTAAATTTGAACACACATCTAAAGGTTGAATATGCACACAATAAATAAAAAGGCATTAGCAGTTGCTGTCGCTTTAGCTTGCTCATTACCTGTACATGCACAAAACGAAAATCAGCAGGATATTGACAATAAAGTATCAAAAGAGCCGCAAAGTGGCTTAGAAATCATTTCTGTTACGGCAACAAAACGCAAAACGAAGTTGATGGAAACACCGGTAGCAATTACGGCGTTAACAGAAGCTGAGCTTAAAAAAAATGGTGTTAATAATATTAAGGATATTGCGAACCTTGTTCCTAGTCTTGATATTTCAACAGCAACCGACCAATCAGCACCCGTTATTTCAATGCGCGGGGTACGCTCAACCAACCTAACAGAGCTAGGTGATCCTGCGGTTGGTGTGCACTTAGATGGGGTGTATTCACCGAGAATGCAAGGTGCGCTTGCATTGATGTACGATATTGACCGTGTTGAAGCATTACGTGGTCCTCAAGGCACCTTATTCGGCCGAAATTCTACGGTTGGTAGTATTAATGTTATATCTGCAAAGCCACAATTTGAAAATTTCTTTGGCAATGTGAATGTTGAGGCAGGTAAGTACAACAGCAAAAACATTGATGGCGTTGTTAATATTCCAATTAACGAGGAATTTGCAGTTCGTTTCGCAGCAAAAGGTTTGAAGCGAGATTCTTATTTAGAAGGCTACTATGATCCTAACCAATACGATACTCGCAGGCTTTCTGATGATGTATTAAATGCACCTGTAATATCAGAAGACTCTTATCAAGGTGTTGGTCAAACTGTTACTCAAAGAGAAAACTGGTGGATTGATGGTGCTGGTACCGATCCAGAAGCACAAAAAGTTCGCGCATTAACACCTGCAGATAAAAGTGATTTTTATAACAATGCAGATGAATATTCATTCCGTGTGAGCACACTTTGGGAGCCATTAAATGGTAATTTCTCAAACCATACGGTTTTCCAAAAGTACGTAAATAACAGCAACAATAATCTTGATTTAGTTAACTGTGATAAGTTAAGAGGACGTCCAGCTGAAATGGGGGGCGATTGCTCAAATTTCTTGCCAAGTGACAACACTTATCAAGCGGTTGTGAATGTTCCTGGACAATTAGATTTAGACATCACTTATCTTCGCAACACATTAAATTATAACCTAAATGATGAATACAATATCGTTTGGTTGATGGGTTATGAAGACATGAAAAGAGAGTCAGCACAAGACAGTGAAGTAGGTCTTGACCCATGGGATGGTGCAACCTACTTTTTAAACGGCACTGGGGCTGAATCATTTTCAACAGAATTACAACTTCAATCTGATGAATATGGTGACTTCATATGGATTGTAGGGGCAAACTACTTCCACGAAAAAACCACAACCGTGGGTTATTATGATAATCCAATGGATGATAAAGCGTTTTGGGATCAACCTGATCGCTCAACAGATGCATTTGCCATTTTTGGTCAAGGAACATACAAACTAACCGAGAAGTTACATGCAACTTTAGGCTATCGTTTTAGTGATGAAACTAAGCAAGACAAAGGCGGCAGAACGTATCGATGCTCAAATGCCGATGGGTGTGCTGTAGGTTGGTTAAATAGAACAGACCTAAACAATCTGCCAGTCGACTATTACGAAGACCCATCTATATATGCGTCCTACTTTGAAAATGACAACAAAGGAAGCTGGCAACATCATGACTTCCGTGTTGGCTTAGATTATGACATTTCATCAGAAACCATGCTGTATGCATATTTAGCGAGTGGCTTTAAAGCGGGTGGTATTGGTGATGTATACGAAGTAGTTAACGATAGAACCGGTGATGTTACCCGGTTTGAAACGAAGTTTGATCCAGAAGAAGTATTAACGTGGGAGCTAGGGGCTAAATCAAGCTTTTTTGATAACTCACTGAATTTAAAAGCTGCTTTTTTCTATACAGACTATACAGATATGCAATACGCATCGGTTGGTTCGATCGGTAATGTTGAACGCTTATCAGTGGTGGAAGATGATAACGGAACACCGATTTTAGGTGATGATGGCGAGCCTCTTCTTGATTATCAAAATCAACCTGTGATTGCTTATTACACTCAGAATGTTCCAGCATCAACAATTAAAGGTATTGAATTTGAATTTGACTGGAAGCCATATCCAAATGGTCGCATTACAGGTTATGTAACTTGGACTGATGCTAAAATTACGGAAGATTGGAATACTAAGTGGGATTATGATTCAGAGTATCTATTTGATATCTCTTATGAAGAATCAAAAGATCCAGAAAACACATTGTTAGCGACAAACCTCAAAGGTAACAACCTAGCAATGACACCTAAATACACAGCGAATATTAGTTATACGCATACGTTCAATTTAGGTGAGTATGGCTTTATTCATGGTTGGTTTAACGCAAGTTGGAAAGATAAATCGTATTCAACGGTGTGGAATCTTGATAAACATTTAGATGATATGGATTTTGCAGTTTCAGACGAAGCGACAAAATATATTGATGATAGCCGAGATGCATTCGCCGTTTATAACGCATCTTTGAAGTATGAGCCTCAAAGCCAAAAATGGTATGCGGAGTTATTCATTAACAACGCTTCTGATGAGACCATTCAATATTGGAACAACACGAGTAAAGGTGTACCAAAAGGTAGTTTTGGCATGCCGAGATACTATGGTGTTAGAGCCGGTTTCTCATTTTAACCTTATGATTAAGCGCTCTCATATTGCTCAGCAATATGAGAGCTAACCAGATTAAGAGGCAAAAAAAATGAAAAAATTATGGCTACCTCTAGCAACTTTATGTGTTGCTTTTTTATCCCCTAGTTTAAGTGCAAACTACTTCAAAGATAACTTTTCTTGGGGATACAACACGAGTATTTGGACTGCACGACAAGGTGACAATGGCACGCCATTTGGGTGCTCCTTTGAGCCGAATATGCAAAGCCCCAGCGAGCATGGCTTAACACTAACCTTATCGCAAGGCACATGCTCAGAATTACAGAGCAATCAGTTTTATAGTTATGGCAAGGTACAAGGTCGATTAAAGTCAGGCAATGTTGCTGGTACGGTTTCATCGATATTCACTTATACCTCATGGTGGGATAGTCCAGGTCGAGCATGGCAAGAAATAGACATTGAATTGCTGCCCTCACTTGGTAATGTTGTACATACAAATATTATCTATCAACCGCAAGGTGGTTTATATCAAAGCTGGGAACAAGACATCGATTTAAGCCAATTTGGGCTTGATTACCGTGAAAATCTGCTCATGATAGGCTTTGATTGGTCTAGCAGTGTTATTCGTTGGTATCTGTATGATGCCAATGGCCAAGAGCAAACTATTCGTACCGTTTATAAAGATAATGGTGATGGTGTGCTGGCAAATAATGAGATACCTGCATACGCTTGGCCTGTTGATAACACCAAAATTATGATTAATCACTGGCACGGCGATAACTCACAAGAAGCCAATTACTTTCCTGGGCAATATTATGGTGCTTCATCTTGGGTATATTATGATTTTATTGAATACATACCTAACTAACTATTTATTTTTCAACGTGTTGTATTATAGGTTTTAAATGTCTAGATTTAAATTTTCACCATTATTATTAAGCCCATTGGTTCTTATTGGGCTTGTTTATAGTCATCTTTCACATGCCATCGACAGCGAACAGGTAAACTGGCCTGATGTAAACACTAAACTCAAACAAGACCCTGCTGTTGAGAAGCAAATTGATGAGCTCATTGAAGGAATGACAATTGAGCAAAAAGTAGCACAAATGGTTCAACCTGAAATAGGCTATTTAAGTGTCGAACAGATGCGCAAGTATGGCTTTGGATCTTACTTAAATGGAGGTAACACCGCGCCTTATGGTAATAAACGTGCCTCGATGAAACAGTGGCTTCAATATGCCGATGAGATGTATCAGGCATCAGTAGATGCATCGATAGATGGAAGCGCAATTCCGACGGTTTGGGGCACAGATGCAATGCATGGGCATAGCAATGTTTATGGAGCTACGTTATTTCCACATAACATAGGTTTAGGTGCAACTAGAGATAAAGAGCTAATTAAACGCATCGGTCAAGCGACAGCAAAAGAAGTTGCTGCAACCGGAATAGAATGGAGTTTTGCGCCTACTGTCGCAGTGGTCAGAGACGATCGGTGGGGCAGAACATATGAGAGTTATTCTGAGAACCCTGATTTAGTTAAAGATTACGCAGGCGAAATGGTTGTAGGTATTCAGGGAAGCATCAACAATGATTTCTTAACAGGAACAAATCGTATTGCAACAGCAAAGCACTTTGTTGGTGATGGTGGAACTGAGCGTGGTATAGACCGTGGCAACACTATTATTGATGAAAAAGGTTTGAGAGATATTCATAGTCCTGGCTATTTTTCAGCAATAAATGAAGGTGTTCAGTCTGTTATGGCATCTTTTAATAGCTGGAACGGTCAACGTGTGCACGGTGATAAATACTTGCTAACAGAAGTACTTAAAAAGCAAATGGGCTTTGATGGCTTTGTTGTCAGTGACTGGAATGCTCACAAATTTGTTGAGGGTTGTGATTTAGAGCAATGTGCTGCAGCTATCAATGCAGGTGTTGATGTTATTATGGTTCCAGAGCACTTTGAAGCCTTTTATCACAACACGGTTGCGCAAGTGAAAGAGGGTACTATTTCTGAAGAAAGAATTAATGATGCTGTTCGACGTTTTTTAAGAGCAAAGATCAGATGGGGCTTATTCTCAAGAGGTAAACCATCAAGCCGATCTGAATCTCAGCATCCTGAATGGTTAGGTGCTGCCGAGCACCGTGAGCTTGCTAGAGAAGCTGTTCGTAAGTCATTAGTACTATTGAAAAATAATGACCAAATACTGCCAATTAAAGCAACAAGCAAGATACTGGTTGCTGGTGATGGTGCCGATAGTATTGCAAAGCAAGCAGGTGGATGGAGTGTTTCGTGGCAAGGCACAGACAACACCAATGACGACTTTCCAAATGCGACGTCAATTTTTGCTGGTTTAAAGAAGCAAGTTGAAAATGCCGGTGGGCAAATTGAACTAAACGAAGCCGGAAACTACTCGGTCAAACCTGATGTAGCAATTGTTGTTATTGGCGAAGAACCTTATGCAGAGTGGTTTGGTGATATCGAATATCTTGAATATCAGCATAAAACAAAAGCAGATCTAGCATTATTGAAAAAGTTAAAAGCAGACGGCATTGCGGTTGTTACTGTATTTTTGAGCGGTAGACCACTTTGGATAAATAAAGAACTCAATGCATCTGATGCATTTGTTGCTGCATGGTTACCTGGCTCAGAAGGCGAGGGCATAGCAGATGTTTTATTGACCGATAAGAAAGGCAACATTCAACATGATTTTTCAGGTAAGTTGAGCTTTTCATGGCCAAAGTATGACACGCAATACACATTAAACTTAGGTGATGAAAACTATGATCCATTGTTTGCTTACGACTACGGATTAACCTACCAAGACACGGTTAATGTGCCTTTACTGAGTGAAAAAACATCACCTAAAAAGCAAGCTAATGAAGACGCAAAGCCACTGTTTGTTAGAGGCTTAGCAGAGAACTTAGTTTGGCGCTTAAAAGACGCAAATACCGCTGCCATCGAAACAACAGGTTCATCTGCAACTAGTGGTGATGGTGCTAGTTTGTTAATGCAATCAGTTAACTTGTCTTATCAGGAAGATGCAAGACAATTCATTTGGCGAGCAGGCGCAAAGAAAGCTACTTTGAGCTTAAGCTATCAGCAGCCTGAAGTGCTCAGTGATGCAAGTAAGTCAGCTATTCTTGAACTTAAAATGAGAGTTAACACAGCGCCAAGTAAAGCGACTCAAATACAATTAATGTGTAACAATAACCATTGCATGCGTAACATTAAGTTTGAATCAATAGAAGCCTTGATGAATGATAAGAAATGGCATACGTTAGCGATACCGTTAAATTGTCCATCTGCGTTAAATACTATGACCAAGGTGACAGAGGTGCTAAACGTTTCAGCAAATGCTGCCAGCTTAGCTGTTGCGGATATAGCACTGACTAGTAAACCAAATGCAGATGCTTATTTACTCTCATGCTCTGACTAAATCTTAGTAAAGCTGATGAGCAAGTAATGCCCATCAGCTTTACCTTATGGATTGAATAATTTGAATACTAGTAACCCCCGCAGCCACTTATTTTGGCTGTTTCAGATATGTGGTTGGGTTGTTTACGCAATGCTAACCGAATTAATGATTAAAGTACCAAGTGATGAGCCTTGGACTATCCATATCCCGCATCTGATTATTGATACAATCTGCGGCTTTTTAATTACCCTGTTCCTGCGAAAAGTATTCTCCTATATCAATTTTATTGAGCTAAAACTGAAGATTGCGCTTCATGTTGTCGTTGTTATAACTGCGACGTTAATTTGGACACAAATAAAGTGGATTACGCTGCAGTGGTTTTATGGAAACTTTTGGCAACCAATGACGTGGTTTGACTTTGGTACATGGACGTCGGCGTCATTAACAGTGCTTTCAACATGGGCCGCGTTTTATTATGGGATCAAGATTTATTTAGATAACTTAGAGCAAACGCAAAAAGCAGCTGAAGCCACACACCTAGCAAAAGAGTCACAATTAAAAATGCTGCGTTATCAGCTTAATCCCCACTTTATGTTCAATAGTATAAATGCGATTTGTACATTGATTTTGAAGAAAGAAAGTTTAGAAGCTGTCAAAATGCTCGAAAAACTGTGTGATCTATTGCGCCACAGTTTATATACAGATCCACTTGAGAAGGTAACAATTAAGGAAGAAATTGGCATTCTTAGCAATTATTTGGATATAGAAAAGTGTCGATTTACTGATAAGCTTGTTGTTGATATTTCTGTTGCCGATGGTTGCAACGAGTTGTTGATCCCCTCTATGTTGATTCAACCCCTTGTCGAAAATGCTTTAAAGCATGGCATGTGTTCAAACCAGAAAATGTGTATCACCATTGCAATAGAAAAAACGAAGAGTTATTTAAATATAAAAGTGTCTGATACTGGCAAGGGATTTGGTGAGGAAAGTACCAACAAAAGAGGTATCGGATTAGCCAATTGTGAGCAGCGTTTAAAGCTAATGTACGGAAAGTCACACCGTATAGAAAAGGGTAACTTAAGCGAAGGTGGCGCTTGGGTATGTATAACATTACCTATGAGTGGTCATAATAAATGATAAAACTAAACACGATACTGGTTGATGATGAATACAGCGCCGTCGAAGGTTTACGTATTCGACTCGAACATTTTCCTGAAATTAATATTGTTGGTAGTGCATGCAGTGTTGACGATGCAATTGAGCTGATAAATAACAAAGAAATAGATTTAATTTTCTTAGACATCGAAATGCCCTCTAAATCAGGTTTTGAATTGATAAAGCATTTTCAACCAGAAGCATGTCCTGCGGTCATCTTTGTCACAGCATTTCATCAACATGCGGTCCAAGCTTTTGAAGTTAGAGCCATCGATTATTTATTAAAACCGGTAAAACTAGATAGACTTGCTGAAGCTATTGAAAGAGTTATAAGTAAAGTAAAGCTATTTCAAAAAAGTGAGTTGATAGCGCTACAACAAGAAGTGAGTAGCAAGTCAGAGCAAAACAAACACTCTGCTAATCAGTCAGACTATAATTTTGACAGTGATCACTTGGTTATCCGGGATGCTAAAAACCCGATTCAAATAATTTCATTCACCGATATTCTTTGGATTGATGCGGCTGGCGATTATATGTGTGTGCACACCGCGACCGATACCCATGTTATGCGAGCAAGATTAAAGGAACTCGAAAGTAATATGCTGCCAGAGGCATTCTTGCGGATCCATAAGTCGACAATTGTTAACTTAGCCTATGTAAGACAGCTTGAGCCATTGCGCAACTCAGAGTACATGGCAACCTTAACTACAGGTAAAACCTTAAAAGTAAGTCGAACCTACAGTAAGCAATTAAAAAAGCTGATTTAAATAAATCGGTGCTGTTTTACAACACCGCGTTATAAACAGCACCTTACTATGCAGTAGTATTTATGGCTGTTTTGACCAAACTGATTTTAGAATGTTAAACCCTATCGCACCGAGAACGACACCTGTTACTTTATCAATATAAAATGCGGCTCTAATGAATTTTTGTCTGATAGTCTTTTTTGACAACATATAAATAATTGCCACATCCCAAAAAAAGACGACTAATGTCATCCATACTCCTAAAAGCACTTTAAAGCTAATGCTGACCTCAGGGGTTAGTGCAACAGTAAACAAGCTTAAATAAAATAATAAGTTTTTAGGGTTTAAAATACCTGAGAGAAACCCAGTTACAAACTCTTTGCAAAAGCATGATAATGAAAATTCAGTGGATGCCTTGGTATTTGTGGAGAAATTAGCATAGGCATTTTTAGGGGCTTTTAAGGCGTGATAGGCTATATACATCAAAAATAAGCCACCAATAACTTTGAGCGTTACCATCAAACCAATTGAGGTGGATAATATGGCGCCAACTCCAATTAAGCATAAGGTAATATACACTGCATTAGCTGTTGCAATCCCAAGTGCTACACCAATCGCATTCTTTTGATTGCCTTTTAATGCACTTTTAACAACCAAAACAAAATCGGGCCCAGGACTTAGCAATGCAAGAAAGTGTGCAGCTGCAACCGAAACAAATATACTGATTAAATTAATATCCATAAATTCCTCAAAAAATAATAATACCAATCTGCAATTCTTAATTATTTTAAGGGATAAAACGTGTCGCTAGCTGCGTTAAAGTTTCTTATTTAGAACCACTAAATAACGAAATTATTGCCGTGTTATTAGCGAGGTTTTATTGCCTCAGAGTAGTTTGCTTAATTAAGTGAATTGCCATATTCAAAAATTAAATGGGTCAAATTAACATCCTTTTCTTGCTTTAATCGAAAACACTAAAGGAACTTGATGTCCTTTGTGAAGTAATTGGTAGCCTTTATCATGAACATACTCTAAGCCTTCAAAGCAGTCATAAGGGCTATATGGGTATTCGTCGAATGACTCAATCGTCAAACCAGCCTGAATGAGTGAGTTTATAATGTCACTAATTGAGTGACTCCAGGTTACTGTTTTTGACTTTGTACCATCACAATTTTCGGTGTATGTTCCTTCTTCTTCAATGGTAGGTTCAGAGTCATGAAAATAAGAGTAGCCATTTAATAACTCATTAAAAGAGTGAAATTCAACCAGACATAAAGTGCCGCCAGCTTGTAAAGAGTTAGCAATTACTTTAGCCCATCGATTTAAATCTGGTAACCAATTTAGAACACCATAAGAAGTGTAAACAATATCAAAAAGTTGCTGGTTGATAGCGTCAAAATCGTAAACATTACTTTCGATAAAAGTGGCTTCTAAATTTAAGTTTTGTTTGAGCTCATTGGCATACTCAATTGCAGTAGGCGACAAATCAACACCTGTTACACACGCGCCAAGCCTTGCCCAAGAGAGCGTGTCTTGACCAAAATGACACTGTAAGTGCAATAGCGATTTATCTTTCACATCTGGGAGTAGGGCGAGCTCGATGGGATTGAGTGAGTTTCTCCCATTTTTAAACATTGGTATATTGTAAAAACTAGACTGGGTATGAAGATCAGTTCTTTTATTCCATGTATCTCTATTTACTTTAATATAATCCATATGCGTCCTATCCAGCTAACTTCTAATTAGGCACTGCTCAATCATTGCAGCAATGCCTAATAGAAATAATAATATATTATATTTTACACAACAAACATAAGCCTTTAGTCACATTGAGAACCCAGTTCTCTCACAGTAGTCTGCCAGTCCGATCTTTGCCTGTCGCTTGATAAGATAACTGAGCCAAATAAGTTAACTTTTGGCGGTGCAAAACCGCAAAACTCAAGCGTGTGTCGACCCAACTGCTCTAAAATAGGCTGTGCTAATTGATCTATTAGCTCCTTTGGGGTGTCCATGGTTAGGATAAGTCTTGCTGTTTTGCCGGTTAAAAGTGGTGTTGGAAGTAAACTATTTTGTTCAAACGTAAAGGTAACCCCAGGCAAAAAAACGCGATCAAACAGCCCTTTTAATTTAGCGGGTAGGCTACCCCACCAAACTGGCGAAATAAGCACGAGATGATCGGCCCAAAGGAGTGCATTTGTAAATGCTTCTAAGCATGACTCTAACGGCTGTACCTGATCATAACCAAAGCTGAGATCTGGGTTAAAGTCCATTTCAGACAGTCTAAAAGTACGTATATTTGCCGTTTCTTTAGCAGTGCATTCATATGCATCCACTAAAGAGTCAGCAAAGCTATTGGGTTTTGGGTTTCCGTTTAAAATGAGTATGTTTTTCACAATCAAGACCTTTGTGTTAGGAAATAATTGCTACTCTAAAGCCTCCCCTTAACGGTAGAGTCAATCACTATCTGAAAAAACTTTGAAATTTTGTTCAGTCAACGTTCCGACGAAATTTCCGTAAGTGCAGTTACTAAACTGATATAAACGCTTTTATAAAGTGGTCAACAGGTGCAATATAGTTAGATTTTATTAAGCCAACTAAACGACTCACGTAAAAACCCCATGGCGTGGTGTTTTATTAATTCTCCATGAGCCATAATGATAACTTCCGGCTCCCAAGCCAATATTTTTTCAAAATGCTGTCTAGCTTGAGGCTTTTTAAACATAAAGCTGAGGCGCCAATCTATCGGTGTTTTTCCGTTAGGAGCTAAGATCCCCGCACCTTTTGCGAGCCATTTTTGCCAAGCCTTAAAGTTGTCACCAGAAAAGTTCTCAATCAGATCAGTCACAATCAATGTTTTTGAGTTGTTATGGAAAAACACACACTCTTCCATAAAGGGTGAGCCTGTAAATAACTCTTGGGAAATATCTGCCTGCCACTGCCAGTCCAAGTCGTCATTAAGGGATGCATCAAAAGAGATATCATTGCGCTTTTTGATGACCTCACTAGTGCCATAAGTTTTAGCATCGGGATACGCTGCAATCCATTGTGGTAAAAACAAGTGATGTAAGTGATTAGGAGCTATAAGGTATTTAACCGGGCCTAACTGGTCTATTTGGCTCTTTAAGGCATCACTTAGGTGGATAGGACTGTGCACCCATAGATCGCCATTCGCGAGTTTAATAACAGTCATGCGGGTTGTAAAAGGTAAAAAAAAGAACGTTACTGCTTCACCATCAAAAATCCAAATGTCGGTTGCTAACTTTTCCATGATCTTCCTTAATTAATTCGTAAGAACGCTTAATTATTTTCAGGGATTAAGCCTGTCGCTACCTGCATTAATGATTTCTTATTTAGAACAACTAAATCAGTAATCTTTGCCCCGTTATCAACGAGATTTAATTTGTCTAAATTGCTACCTAATAGAGCGAATTGGTATGAAATCGAAGTTATTAAAGGCCCAATTTTTGAAAATATAAAAACGACTTTATTGAAAGCACACTGTGTATGCTATCTAGCTTGATTAAATCAATAACCTACAGCGATTATAAACTCTCCACTTAAGGGGAGAGTCAACTAACTATTTGATGTTAATAAGGCCAACACATGAATCAATATGGGCGATTTTTTGTTTTGTCTGCTCAATTTGTGTTTGCAAACGACTCTTAAGATGCAACAAAAATTCTCTAATCTCGGCCCAGTTTGCTTGCCCGTTTTCATACTTTATAAAACCCTTCAACTCAGCGAGTGTAACCCCCAGTAATTTTGCTTCTGAGATTAGCTTTAATACCTCTATGTGTTCATTTGTATAAACACGGTACTTTCCTTGACGTTGAGGGGTTGTTATGAGGCCTTTTTCTTCGTAAAAGCGAATTGTTTTAACGGATAAATTGGTTTTTTTGGCTACTTCACCGATAAACACCTGCTTCTCCATTTCTATAGCAATTTTGTTCGTTACTTTTTAACAAGCGATATCGTATTCGCTATCAGGTTAAACGTGTTGTTGAATCGCGGATCAACAAGTTTGGCGTAAATATATGCTCTATATTAGCGCGATTTTGTTTATACACCTGTTTTAACACTAAGTTCGCGGCCATAATACCCATTTTTTCGACAGGGTTGTCAACGGTCGTCAAAGTTGGATATAAATAATTTGTGAAATGAACATTATCAAAGCCAATGATTGCCAGATCTTTGGGAAGATCAAGCTTGTGCTCTCTTGCACATTTCATTACGCCCGAGGCCATTTCATCATTTGCACATACAACAGCTGTAAATTCTTTATTGATGTTGAAGAAATGCTGTAAGCCTTTGTATCCGCCAGTTTCTTTAAAGTCACCCACGAAAAGAGACTGCTCGTCAAATGCAATACCATATTCTTTTAGCGCTTTTTTGTGGCCTTCAAGTCGGTTATAAGCATCTGGCTTGAATAAAGGGCCTGCTATGTAATTAATCTGTTTATGGCCTTGCTCAAGTAAGTGCTTAGTCGCTAAATAGCCACCCATTACGTTATCAAGGCTAATGCAGTTTTCTTTCATTTGGTCTACATAGCGACTGATTAGATAGATTGGGGTTTTACCTTTATTTAATTTTACTAAATATTCATCACTTACGGCTTCAACGTGGGCGATGATCGCATCACAGTTACGAGAAATTAAAAATTCTAAGCCACTTTTTTCTTTGTCTTCTTCACTGTGTCCTGGCGTAATAATGACATGTTTACCAGCTGCCCTTAATTGGGCTTCAATACCAGACATCATTTCACCAAAAAATGCACCGTCTAGCTCAGAGACTAAAATCCCCACACTATTGGTGCAATTTGAAGCAAGAGAGCGCGCTATCGAATTTGGTTTGTAACCTAGCTGCTCCATCGCATCGAGGACTTTTTGTTTGGTTTTTTTGCTGACGTAATCATTTTCATTTAACACCCGAGATACGGTTGATAAAGAAACGCCAGCGAGCTCTGATACCTGATAAATAGTTGCCATAATTACTGTTTGATATAAACCTTAACTGTTTAATTTACAGACTTGCACGCCTAATTGCCAAGTCTTCTGTTATTTTTTCTGTCATTTCAGATGTTAATGGATAAAAGGCCATCAGTGCTGCGGCTATTAGAGCAAACGCTGCTGGTAGCCAACTCATTAGTAGTATCATGCCATCGAGTGAGTGTGCAATGGTGGTTTCGTCCATTCCGTCATAGCCATAACTTGCAAGTACAACAAGCACTAAGGCTCCGGCAAATCCACCCCCCGTTTTTTGCACGAAAGTTCCTGCTGAGTATATGAGGCCAGTGGCGCGGCGTTTATTTTTCCACTCAGAATAGTCAGCACTATCCCCAAGCATCGTAAAAAACAGGGTAGGCATCATGGCTGCGAAGAATTCAGACAGACAACCCATAACAAAGATCAGGCTGAGGTTATCATTTGGCAGCCAAAAGAAACAAATGGTAAAGAAGGCACTTAGTAATAATGAAGCGATAAACAAAGTACGTTTACCCAGAATCTCAGCTAATTTTCCTGTACTTAACGCGCCGAAAATTGAGACGATTAATAAAGCAATAAAATATTGGCCAGTTAAAAGCTCATTACCTACGTAATATTTAAAATAATAAGCAATGACACCATATTTAATGCCATTAAACATCATTGTTAAAAAGCCCATACCTAATAAGATTAGCCATGGTTTATTTGTAAGTAAATCAACCATATCTCGTTGAGTGCCACTAAGCTTAGTATGATCGCTTGCAAGTAAGCGACGAATTACGACAGTCATAAAAATCATTGTTGCCGCAAAAAACAAACCGGAGTAGAGCTCGCGATAATAGAAAAATAATGTGATCGCCAATAAAGGAAGAATGATAAAAGGTAAGCTTTTACTTAAATCAGTTAGCTCAGTTTTTAGTGAAACTTGCGTTTTTGTTGCAGGTTGAACGCGCTCCTTTGTACTTACAAACGTGATTAACATGAGTACAGTGAGTAAGGCCGCAAATACATACATAGTGTATTGGTAACCTTGTGCGCTATTTCCTTGTCCAAAGTATGCAACTAAATCAGGTAAAAAGCCCATAACTAATAAGCCACCTGCAAATGCTCCGGCAAAGCGAAAGCCAGACAGTTTAGTTCGCTCTAGGTCATCACCAGTCATAACCCCCATTAAAGCAGAGTAGGGTACGTTACTTACCGTATAAGCTAGAGTGAGCCCTATATAAGTGAAATAAGCATAAAATAGCTTAGCTGCTGGGCTTATGTCAGGTGTTGTGAAGCACAACACCATAAACAAGGCGAGAAAAGGAGTTGACCACAATATCCAAGGACGAAATTTACCGAAACGTGTTTGCGTTCTATCTGCAATCATCCCCATTATTATATCTGTCACGCCATCTGATAAGCGCACAACTAAAAAAAGTAACGCAGCAGCGGCGGCAGAAATACCAAATGTGTCTGTATAAAAAACGGCTAAATAGGCCAAGGCACCACGCCAAACTAAATTAGCGCCGGCATCGCCCATCGCGTAGCCTATTTTTTCGTAGATAGGAAGAGTGTGTTTTATCATTATTGTTGTCTTATTATCGGCGCGTGATTAACTGACTATATGCTTTACCGCTTAGCTTTACTGTTCGTACTTGTGTATCGTAATCAACATGAACAATTCCGAAGCGTTTTGAATAACCTTCTGCCCACTCGAAATTATCCATTAAGCTCCATGCAAAGTAGCCAGCCATGTTTACGCCTTGTAATATTGCGTCATTCACAGCATTTAGGTGTGCATTATAATAGTCAACACGGTCTTGATCGTTTACCTCTCCATCTACCATTTTGTCAGCCATCGCAGCGCCATTTTCAGTGATATAGATTGGCGGTAACTCATATTTTTCATGTAAAGAGACTAATAACTCAGTCAATGCTGGTGGATATATCTCCCAGCCGATATCTGTCATTGGCGCTTGATGAGGCAGTTCATGATAATAATCAGTGTCACTTGCTTCATAACGTAATCGGGTATAAAAGTTAACGCCCAAGAAGTCTAATGGTTGGCAAATAATCTCCATATCGCCAGCTAGAATGTCAGGTCTATGAGCGGCTGGCAACTGTTCGATAATGTCAGGGTAAGCTCCTTGCATTACAGGTTTCATATACCATTGGTTTATGTAGTCATCAGCAAAAGCTGTTGCAGCTAAATCGGCTTCGCTAGACGATACAGGATAACAAGGAGTAAAGTTCAGTACGATACCGTTAAGTGACTCTGGGCTATTTTTATTTAGTACTTTCATAGCTAAGCCATGTGCAAGCAGTAAGTGGTGAGCAGCTTTACGTCCAAATTCTCGGCCTTTGATCCCTGGCGCATGAACACCAATTTCATAGCCTAAATAAGAGCTGCAGAAAGGTTCATTCAAGGTCGCGTATGAATAGACTTTTCCTGATAAGGCCTGACTTACTAGGTCTACATAATGCGCAAATTCGTAAGCAGTTTCGCGATTTAACCAGCCGCCTTTATCCTCTAAATGCTGTGGTAAATCCCAGTGGTATAAAGTGACGAATGCTTTAATATTTCGACGCATTAACTCGTCTAAAATATTAATGTAAAAGTTAATACCTTCTTGATTTAAAGTGCCATCTAATTTTATGACTCTTGGCCATGAAATAGAAAGACGGTAAGCATCTACACCCAAAGAGTCGATTAGTTCAATATCGTCTTTCCATTTTTTAACATGCTCGCAAGCGAAATTACCATTTGAGTTATCAGCGATTTTTCCTGGAGTCGCGCAAAAGGTGTCCCAAATACATGGAAGGCGCTTATCGGCAGCTCCTTCTATTTGAAACGAAGCTGTCGCAACGCCATAGATAAAGTCTTTGCTAAGCATTGTTGAGTTTTTTGGTAACGTGAGCTGAGTCATGAAATGAAACCTTTGGTAAACAAGAGCAAGTAAATCTTGCGACTAAATTTAAAATTTTATGGTAGCGCTTCCATAAAATTACCGTAACACCCCATAAGGGTGTTTGGTGTTTTGTGGTAGCGCTTCCACATTTAGGTTAGAGGCTAATCTGTAAACGGTCAACCGTTTATTTTATTTAGCCCGAAATATACAGTGAAAATCTGCTTTATCTTTTAATAATTAATAGGTTAATGGTTTGTTGGTTTTATAACTTTAGCGCTAATTTAAGAGCTAATAACGACGTAACTAAGCTAGGTGCTGTATTATGTTGCTAGCTTTAACTTTTTACAGCCAGCACGCTCAGCTCTTCAATAGTTAGGAAAGTTTAACGCTTATAAGTATCGTCAAAAGAGACATCATTTAGCTTGCAATTAAGGTAAAGCCGACATTTTTCATGTGGCTTTACAGTTTGTTTAATTATAAATATTTTGGCAATAGTAATGCCTTTTTAGACTTAAGTATCAACAGGGCAGTATTGTTCAATAAACGCTCTATGTGTCGGTAATTGTTGTAAGCGTTGCGCTATTTGCTGTTTGATCCCCTGCATAAATCGGCTTAGCTCTTGGTCATTCATTAAAGAAGCTACGTGATGGTATTGCTCTGGCATTATGCCTTGCCCAAGCATGACTTGCACCCAAGAGTCGACGCGGAAAATATCACCATCATCTAAGAAAACCCGTCCAGTCTCTTTAAACAATGCGACTTTATGGGCAAGTGACTTAGGTGTTTCCATTGTTTTACAATGCTGCCAAAATTCACTGTCATCCCTATCGGTGACTTTGTAATGCAAAACAATAAAGTCACGAATACTTTCAAGCTCTGACTGTAATTGTTTATTGTATTCATCAATAGCGTGCTGGGTTATGCCCGTAAAAGGAAATAATCGCATAAAGCGAATAATCCCAGTCATGATGAGGTGGATACTGGTTGATTCAAGAGGCTCTAAAAAACCACTGGCAAGACCCAGCGCTAAACAGTTTTTGTTCCAACCCTTGCGTCGTCGGCCTGTTTTAAATTTGATAATTTTTGGTTCGGTGAGAGTTTTACTGCTTAGATTATTTAATAATAACTGAGTTGCATCATGGTCTGATAAATAACGGCTACAATAGACTAAGCCATTGCCAACTCTATTTTGTAAAGGAATTTGCCATTGCCAACCTGATTGATGAGCAATGGATCGCGTGTAAGGAGCGATTTCGGGTGTCCCTTTCGTTTGAACTGCTACTGCACTATCGCAAGGTAATAGATGTGACCAGTCTTCATAACCAGTATGTAAGGCTTGCTCTATCAGTAAACCTTTAAAACCAGTGCAATCAATAAAGAAGTCACCCGTTATCTCTGTGCCGTCATCGAGCAATAAACTCTTTATAAAGCCATTATCAGCATGTTTATTTACTCGTTCAATTTTGCCCTCAAAGCGTTTTACACCTAGATTTTCTGCGAACTCTCGTAAGAATGCCGCATAACGGCTAGCATCCATATGAAATGCATAATTAATTGGGTTATGAGGGCTAATACCAAATTTCCCCTGTTTAGCTGCTTGTAATTCATAGCAGTAATCTCCAAAGTCGTCTTTATTCCCCATTTTTTTTGCATGTAACCAAAAATGATGAAACTCGCCAGCCCAACATTCTTTACCTGTCATACCAAATGAGTGAATATAGTCACTTTGTGGCTTGTGCCAATTCTCGAAGCTGATCCCCAATTTAAAGGTTGCTTGGGTAGCTTTCATAAAAAGTTTTTCATCAATACCTAGTAATTTATGAAAGGTACGAATAGGTGGAATGGTTGCTTCGCCAACACCTACGGTGCCAATGTCGTCCGATTCAACTAAGCTGACTTTAATATCTTTATTTAGTAATTTGGCTAACGCAGCTGCGGTCATCCAACCGGCAGTTCCGCCGCCAGCGATGATCACCTGTTTAATTGATTGTTGTCTCATGTTGCCACCTTACTCCCTTGTAATTGTTCTAATAACAGTCGATTAGTGGGTAATTTTTGTAAGTATTGTGCAATCTTGTTGCGGTTGAGTTGGTATAGTTGCTCTGCTTTGTGGCACTTTTGGCCATCAAGTTTTGTGGTTAGACTGGTTTCAAACCCCATACCGTACAGCACATATTGATAACTTGCAGAAGAAAAGATTTCTTCATTTTCGACCAAATCAAATCGGCTGGGTGCTTGATACTGCCACAGTGTTAACAAGTTCTGTAATTCAAGTGGGATACTATTAGGGTTGCGGTTAGCATGCCAATAACCATTATCATCACGATTACTCAATACATAATGAAGTTTTAGGAAGTTAATGACTTGCTCCCAGCGGTATTTAAAACGTTTATTAAACCGGGTACTCAATAACTGCATGTGATCTTGGTCTACAGGCATCTGCTCACTTAGCATACTGATACTAAGTTCAACCATGGCTAACGCAGATGCCTCTAATGGTTCTATAAATCCTTGTGACATGCCAATCGCGACACAGTTTTTATGCCAAAATATTTCTCTGTAACCCGGGGTAAAACGAAGTGTTCGTGTTTCAATTGTGTCTGCTTGTTGAGTGCCTATCGTTTGTGCCGCGTAACTTTTTAGTGTTTCTATTGCGCTTGCTTCGTCACAATATTTATCGCTAAATGTATAGCCAATTCCGCGTCTGGTTGGTAAACCTATATCCCAAATCCAACCAGCGGATTGTGCAGTTGATAATGTCGCAGAGGCAATATTTTGAGATTGGCTTTCGTATGGTATTTGGGCTGCTACTGCTGTGTTATTAAATAGAATGTGGCTTTGATCTAAAAACGGGATTTGATAATGCTTGGCGATTAATAGCCCTTGACTACCTGAACAGTCAATAAATAAGTCACCTGTTATCGCTCCATTATGCTGTGTGCTGACACTTTTAATGTAGCCTTGCTCATCGTTATTTGCACAAATCACATTATCAACAATATGCTTTACGTTAAGCGTATTTACACAATGCTGTGTTAAAAAGCGTGCAAATTTATGAGCGTCTAAATGATAGCCGTAATTTGTAACACCAGCATACTGTGGTGTATTAATCTGTTTTGGCGCTAGTGCTGCTTGGCAAATAAAGCTTTGCATATTCATAGCATCAGCATATTTTTGATGAGAAAATAATTGCTTCCAAGCAGTATGAACATCATATTCATAGTAGCCTTCAGGAATCATAAAAGGGTGATAATAGTTATCTCCTTGCTGTTCCCCTCGCCAATTGATGAACTTTGAACCTTGTTTAAAGGACGCATCACATTGATATAAAAAGTCAGTTTCTTTGACCCCAATTCGCTGTAATGTATTTCGCATTGACGGCCATGTGCCTTCACCAACACCAGAAATACCAATATCAGCAGATTCAATGAGAGTGATATGAAGATGTGGATGTTCTTTGGCTAGTAATCCGGCTGTAAGCCACCCTGCAGCGCCACCGCCAATGATCACAATATTATTAATTATTTTGCTCATATGCTTACTTTAAATATAAAGCCGCTTCAATAGGAGCGGCTTTTTATCAATTCACGCTAATCGTGAACTTTTAGGGATCTAAATTGACGCTATTAGCGTTAAAAATATCTAATTAAGAATAACTAAATAATAACGCCTTTCTATCCCCAAGAGCCCACATATTAAGTAAATTGCTATTAGACCGTATACTCTTGCTTCAGCAATAGCTTAGAAGTTATAACGTACACCTAAATTGTAGCGAGCACCATTTTTGTCTAAATTCCATAACTGCGCTTTGTATCGTCCATGTTGGCGGTTGTCTTGCTCTGTAATGTTAATTCCCTCTAAAAAGAAAGAGAGTTTCTCACTATAGTTATAAGCTACATTAAAATCGACCTGGTAATACTCTTCAGTAAATGCAGGTTCATTTACATAGCGAGCTGCATTGTTTAAGAATTTATCACGCCAGTTATAGGCTATACGAGCTTGAAACTTATCATTTTCGTACATTGCAATTAAGTTAGCTGTGTCACTTAAACCTACTAATGCAAACTGCGTTGTCGTAGGATCTGCTGCGACATTAAAGTCAACATCGCCATTTACAATCGTGTAGTTTGCTTGAATACCAAAGCCCGAATCACCAAAGAAATGTTGGATAGCAAATTCATATCCGTCAATTTTTGCGTCTTTATTGTTAGTAGGAACTTGAGCTGTAAATTCCATTAGTGGATCATCGCTGTTAGGCAAGATATCGTAGGCTGCTTCAAATTCTTCATAAGTCATTGAATCAAAAGCAACTCCATTTTCCATAGCCGCAACCATTTGGAATAGGTTTGAGTCAGTAACGGCAAGACCTCTAGCCTCTAGTTCAGCTTTTGCTGCTTGAGCGCGGGGACCTGCTGAAACATCTCGTAAGTCATAGTAATTTTGAGTCATTGGTGTTAAACCAATAAAATTATCAACTTTTTTATTGTAATAACCGACAGAAACATAACTAACATCGCTGTAGTACCACTCAGCTGAAATATCGATATTATCCGATTCAAGCGGTACTAAGCCTGGGTTACCGGTTGAAGCTGGTGCATTAGTGGTACCTGGAATTAAACTTGGCCCCGTTGGTACTCCAACCGTTGCTGCAGAGCTTAAATTATCATAAGTAGGTCGTGCGATTGTGGTGCTATATGAAGCACGAATTTTTACATCATCAACCACGTTAATATCAAAATCGATACTAGGTAGAAAGTGATTATAATCAGAGCTTAGAGAGTAATCTTGTTTGTCAGTGCCATATCGCACATTAAAATCGTTATTACCTTCCCAAGCGACTGCATTTGGTAAGTCAATATTTGCTGTTGATGTGATATCTGTGGTTTCGTAACGAGCACCAACTAAGAGGTTAAATGGCATATCACCAATTTCACCTTGATGCTTATATTGTACAAATGCAGCTTGAATATCTTCTTTAATAGTACGATTTGTTGCAAATGCGCCATCTGCAGCAAAATTAAACCCGTATTGGCTTGCTGCCCAATAACCAATTTCTGACGCACTGCCAGTGAAACCTTGATCAAATGAACCTGAGGTATTGTAGCCATCTAATTCACTTAAGAAATTTGTCGGGTCAAGGTAGCCATCAGGTAACTCACCAGGGTTTTCGATACCCCAGTTACCCATCGTATTACGAGTAAGTGACTGCAATGAGTGACTTTCCATTGAGCGTGACTCAATACCAAAGTCTATTACCCCTGACTCAATTTCATATTTACCAAGTAATCGGAATTCATCAACCGTTGATTCTTGGCGTGCAAAGTTAGAATCAAGTATAGAAGTACCAACGTCATCTTGGTCTAACACTCCATTACAGTTTAAATTAGTACGACTACAATCATCAAAATCAATCACCATAGAGGGTAAATCACGACTAAAATCGACTTCTTGAGAAGCGACAATATTCGCTCCTAACCCTGCATTTACCCAGCTGCCATAAGGCGCATCGGGCTCACTCGTTGCTTTTGAACTATGCGCATCAAATACAAAACTGAGTTGGTCATTTACAAAGTAATCAAGATTAAGACCAATAGAGTCATTTTTATTAAGTTGATTGAGCTCTTGTAACGCTAAGCCTAGATCACGCGTTGATAGATCGCGGCGTTCTTCTTTATAGTAGATTGGTGTTTTAACCGCATTGTCATCAAAGATTAAGTGCGTTTTATAGTTATCCATCCAGATTGACTGCTCAGCACGTGACTCGAATAACTCTTGTTGAGAGTAGGTGTAATCAAGAGTTGCGGTAAGTGACTCTACAGGACTATATTGCAGTGTTAGCTGCGCGTTTGTTCGAGTGCGTTCACGATCGGCGATTGTGTAACGAAGATCGGAAGGCATTGAATAATATTGCCCCATTGCAGGTGCATTTTCGATGATGATGTCATCTGCAGATTGAGGAATTGTGCCGTCGTATGCAGTCGTTCTCCATTCGTTAACAAAAGCACCTGCTGCCGAACTATCACGTTTTTGAACGCTTGCAGTAAGTGATACACCAAACTTCGCTTCTTCGTCAGTCCAACTAAAGATACCTGAGATTTCTGGTGTAATATCATCGCCGACACGATTAGTTGTATCGTGCATAGCTTTTACACCAACATTGGTAATTAAACCTGGATTGTCTAGAGGGCGGGCAGTATTAATGTTTATTGTGGCCCCAATACCACCTGATGCAATATTTGCTTTTCCGGTTTTATAGACTTCAACTGACTTAACACTTTCTGATGCCAAATTAGCAAAATCATATGCACGAGAATTTGGAGAGCCACCGCCAGCAGGAAGTGAGGCTGCTGGCATAGTACGCCCATTTAAAGTCACCATATTATAGTCTGGACCAAAACCACGTACTGTTACTTTTGAGCCTTCACCATTACTACGGTCTATCGATACACCTGTAATACGTTGCAAAGATTCTGCTAGGTTAGTATCTGGGAATTTACCTATATCTTCTGATGAAATAGCATCAACAACACCTGAAGAGTAGCGCTTTAATTGGGTTGATTCTTTAATACTTCCTTTAAATCCTGTTACTTGAATGACTTCAATGTCATCGTTGTGTTCAGACTGCTCTGCATAGGCAGAAAAGCAGGTGCTAGCACCTAAAAGCAAAGATAAGCTAGAAGCTAACTTTGTTCTTTTGAAGTTATGGCTTGGCATCAGGTTTCCCTCATTTTTATCATTGTTATTCATGCAATTAGGGCATGATATTGTTGTCGAAAATAGATTATTAAATGCATCTGGAAGCGCTACCATAAAGAGGTTAAAAATCGCCCTTATGAAAGCGCTTCCAGAAAAGGGTAGTGTGATTTGCAGTTTACGTCAACAGCTATATCAATAAATTGTTAAAAAAGTTGTGTGAAAATTAAACGAGGAATGGGTCGGTTTTGACAGCTTCTATCGCAACGAAATATTTAAAAACTGTTTTTATTTCAGGAGCTTAAAAAGTGAAGTCAAGATGGTAACTATATGAAATACAGTGTTTTTAAATAACGGATAGTAAAAATGAGTTGGCTCTTTTTAGGGTTTTAAATAAGCAAACTTGCTTCTGTTAAAGTGTACTTAAGGAGTTTGCAATTGTTTATGGTTAAGTGAATTGTCGGCCAAAGTAATTACTTTTCCAGAGTGGCTTGTCGTTTGATCTAGATCAAAGAAACTTCATTCGCAGCCATCTATATTACGCGGCTGCAATTTTCGCTGCTTTTTGAATTCTAGATTAGCTTTTAAAGGCAATACTCCATCATCGTGCTTAAAGGTGTGTCATGGCATTACTCATCAATAACAAATGTATTAACTGCGACATGTGTGATCCTGAGTGCCCGAATGAGGCTATTTATATGGGGGCGAAGATATATCAAATTGACCCTAACAAATGCACTGAATGTGTTGGGCATTATGATAATCCTACCTGTGTGAGTGTGTGTCCAATTGACTGCATTAAGCCAGATCCAAATCACCGAGAGTCACTAGATGAATTAGCCGACAAGTATGTCAAATTAACTTCACAGGCTTGCTAATCCTTATCGATATAAGTGCCCAAAACTAGCATCTCATACTGAATGTTCTACAATCACATTAACAACAATATGTTAGTGATTTAATCTAGGGCGTTATATGTGGTTCAACAAAGCTTTACAAAATGAAATAGCAGCATTAAATGCTGAGCTCCATCCACTCAAGGGCCTTATTTCAGGCATTGATGAAGAAATGCTGGTATTGAAACTTCGTAAAGATCGTACGATTTCTTATATGAATCAAAACTTTTTAAATGAGTTTGGTTATCCACATGAAAAGTTAATTGATGCTCCTTTTCAAACAATTATAACCCCTCAATCACGCAATAGTTATCAGTTTTCAGACTTAAACAATGCACTTGCAAATCAACGACACTGGGTAGGGCAAATGCAGGTTGCTCGTTATGATGGGCAGGTTGAGTGGCTGTGTATTATTGTTCAACCAGTTTTAAATGAGCATGGTGAATTTAATTATTATGCTATTTATGGTTCTGTATGTACGGATGTAATTGCCACATCTCGTGAAAATAGTGATGTTATTAATGCGATAAACCGCTCAATGGCTGTTATTGAATTTGATCTTGAAGGAAATGTCATTAATGCAAACCAGCTGTTCTTAGATTCTATGGGTTATAAGAAAGAAGAGATTGTTGGCAAGCATCACCGTATTTTTTGTGAATCAGAGGTTGTGGAGTCACCTGAATATGCGCAGTTTTGGCAGCAATTAAGGCGAGGAGAATTTATTGCTGATCGTTTCAAGCGTGTTGACCGGTACGGTAATACCGTGTGGCTTGAAGCGTCATACAATCCTATTTTTAATGATTTTGGTGAGCAATATAAAGTTATGAAGTTTGCAACGGTTATTACTGAACAAGTAAACCGTGAACTGGCAACCACGCAAGCTGCAGAAATAGCTTACAGCACATCGGTTGAGACGGACAAACTGGCTCAGCAAGGAGCTGATGTTTTGCGTAACACGATGAAGGTGATGGCAGATCTTGCTCAGCAAATGGAGCAAGCTGCAGAGGAAATAACGGCGCTCGATAAGCAGTCACAGCAAATTTCAAATATCGTAGAAAGTATTAGTAGTATTGCTGAACAAACCAATTTACTAGCGCTTAATGCTGCAATTGAAGCGGCTAGAGCAGGTGACCAAGGGCGAGGATTTGCTGTGGTTGCTGATGAAGTAAGGCAGTTAGCTTCAAGAACCTCAAAAGCGACTGAAGAAATTGTTGATGTAGTACAACACAACCAGTCACTAACCAAAAACACCGTAAAAGTGATAGAAGAAGGTAAGATACAAGCTGAGCAAGGGCTCTCGTTGTCAAATGACTCGGGTAAAGTGATGGAAGATATTCAGCATGGCGCTCAACAGGTGGTTGATACAATTGGTCAGTTTGTAAACAAACTTAAATAGTCTTATATGCTTAGCCTAGTTTTACTAGGTTTTTTATTATTTCAAAAAATTAAATTATTTCTTATTTTCACCCAAGAAACTTCTTATTGTCGTAAAAGCTGAGTTTTTATTCATTCAATTCGGCTAAAATCATTAAAAGTTACAGCTCATGTAGTTCTTAGAGTACTGCTCTGTGTTGTTTTCATATGATTTTAAGGTGAGAAGAGCCATGTTTTTTACTCAGCCATTGAAGAATAGAATTGCCGATTTAGAGAATGAATTATTTAGTGTTATGCAAGTAAAAGATACTTTAGACCAGAGTATGTTTACTTTAGAGCTTGATGAAGATGGCTATATCCTCTCGGTTAATGAGCACGTATTAACTGAGCTTGGGTATTCTGAAAAACAATTGCTTGGCAAATCTTTACTTGATTTTGTCCCTGATGCTGCCCGAAAAACACCCCACTTTGAACTTTTTAAGCAAGCGCTATATGAACAAACCGTTTGGGTGGGAGCTGTACAGCTTATAAACGCAAAAAATAGCCCAGTATGGTTGCGTGTATTTTTACACCGTGTTGTTAACAAAGATAAGCAATTTCAAAAAATTACTCTGCATGCAAGCGTATTGACGCGGACCATTGAAACCTCCCGTGAAAATCAGGATTTAGTGAAGGCAATCCATCGCTCAATGGCTGTGATTGAATTTGATTTAAATGGTTATGTGCTTAAAGCAAATGAGCAATTTTTAGCGGGGGTTGGTTACACAGCACAAGAAATTATTGGTAAGCATCATAGTATGTTTTGTGAATCTGATGAAGTTGGCTCTAATCAATATGCCGACTTTTGGCAAAAGCTACAACAAGGTGAATTTATTGCTTCACGCTTTAAACGTGTCGATAAGCAAGGTGATCCTGTATGGCTTGAGGCAACTTATAATCCGATCTTTAATGAGCAAGGTGAACTTTATAAGGTTGTAAAGTTTGCCACTGTCATTACAGAACAAGTAAAGCTTGAAATGGCTATTTCTCAGGCCGCAGATATAGCCTATAGCACTTCCACAGAAACCGACAAGATTGCTCAGCAAGGTGCTGAAGTATTGCATAACATGGTGCAAGTTATGGATGCGCTAGCAAAACAAATGGAACAAGCAGCGCAAGAAATGGCTGCCCTTGATAAGCAATCGCAACAAATAGCTTCACTTGTGCAAAGCATAGGGAGTATAGCCGACCAAACCAATCTATTAGCATTAAATGCTGCAATTGAGGCTGCTCGTGCAGGCGAACAAGGCAGAGGGTTTGCTGTGGTTGCTGATGAAGTAAGACAACTTGCCCGCAGAACTTCAAGCGCAACCATTGAGATTGTAGATGTGGTGCAACAAAACCGTGTGCTTACACAAAATACAGTTGGAGTCATTCAATTAGGTAAAAGCAAGGCAGAACAAAGTTTCAGCCTTGCTACTGAGTCAGGAAAAGTGATGGCCGATATACAAAATGGCGCTCAAAAAGTTGTCGATGCTGTTGGGCAGTTTGCTGAACAACTCAAGTAGCGTTATCGATGTTTGTACTGGGTTTTACAGTAGCCGCGAGTGATATCAGGGTTTCGTAGTTTTAAGTGTTTGGTTTGCCTACCTGCTGCGCGTTTTCGCCAAAGTTTAAAGCTCGAGCTTGTTAATTGTTCACGCATTAACGCGATAACGCTTTTTTCATTTAAACCAAATTGCTGGTTTATTGCTTCAAACGGGGTTCTGTCTTCCCACGCCATCTCTATGATGCGTGATATTTCATGATCTAAGTGCTGCATTACGACTCCTTTTTGTTTGCTTATACGTACATGCAGCAGATTTGGATTATAAGATATCGTGTTGCCAGTGCTCAGCTAAAAAGTCGATGAACGCTCTGACCACATTTTGTTGGAAGTTACGCGATAAGTACACCGCCCATAAATGAGAGCCTATAGTTGTATGCTCTGGTAGCACTTTAGTAAGCTCACCTGATGCTAAATAGTTATTGGCGAGATCGCAGGGTAAATGAGCCACCCCCATTCCTTGTTTTGCTGCTTTTAAAAGCACACCCATATCATTGGCAACAATGTTGCCCTTAACAGTCACTTTTTGAGTGTTGTCGTCGCGTTGAAATTGCCAAATAGTGTGTCTGTTATGAATAAGGCAATTATGTGCAGTTAAGTCATTTGGCTCATTAATCGGTGGGCTCGCAGCTAAATAGTCGTTTGATGCACACACTGCGGTTGCGATATACATTAGCTTACGGGCAATAAGTCCTTCATCGGGCTGGTGGATATAACGCAAAGCGATATCAACGCGGTCATCAACCAGCTGCGATAAACTATCTGAGAGTAACAGTTCAAATCGCGTCTGTGGATGGCGCTTGGTGAACTGTTCAATGGCATCAAACAGTTTATGTTGGCCAAGCCCAATCGGAGAGGCAACTCGAATGGTACCCACCAATTCGTTGTTGTGGCTATGTGCTCGGCTTTGTAAGTCAGACACTTGATTGAGTATTTGCTGGCAATAGCTAAGGGCCTCTTCGCCTTGAAGAGTTAAACTGACTTTTCGTGTTGTGCGATGAAACAACCTTAAATTTAGCCACTTTTCAATATCTTGAATATGCCTAGAAACTTGTAATCTGCTTAAACCTAAGTGCTTAGCGGCCTGAGTAAAGCTGCCTGTGCGGGCAACTTCGACAAAGCTAGTAATTGAGTTGAGTTTATCCATTGGTATCTTAAAGTGAAGCAATGTGTATCTATATAGTGTATTTATCAGTAAATAGTGAACAAGTAAACTGCCATCATTGAAACAAACAACGGAGAATTCCTCATGAAATTAGCAGTTATTGGCGCAACAGGTTGGATTGGCAGCCACATTACATCAGAAGCATTAGCACGTGGTCATCAAGTAAATGCATTAGTTAGAGACGCAAGTAAAGTAACCCAAGATAACGTTACTGTAACTGAATTTGATTTAACAAAAGACGATATTGCAAGTGCTGCTGCAGGTAGTGATGTTGTTATTGCGGCAATTGGTGGTCGCGCATTAGGTAACCATGAAATTGTAGCAAACACAGCACAGCAATTGCTGAATGCATTTGCCGGTACTGGCACGCGTATTTTATGGGTGGGTGGTGCAGGTAGCTTAGAAGTTGCACCGGGTGTAACGCTTGTATCAAGCCCTGATTTTCCTGCTGAATACAAAGCAGAAGCAATCGCTCAAGGCGAAGCACTTGAAGTATTTAAAGCGTCAACAACAGATACGCCATGGACGTTTGTATCACCAGCTGCGGTTATTTATCCTGGTGAGTCAGAGCGCCCATACCGTGTTGGTGGTGATAGCTTCTTTACTGATGCCAACGGCGAAAGCAAAATATCAGTAACCGACTATGCGAAAGCAATGCTTGATGAAGCGCAGTCTGCAGCGCATTTAAATCAACGTATAAGTATCGCTTATTGATACTTTTCTCAGGCTCATAAAATGGTATTCTTATGCGATGTTTTTTAGCTGATTTTATCATGATATGAGCCTATTATTTTCTGTTGCGCTTGCAACAATTCCTGCCTTACCCGAAGCAGTTGCAAATAATGCTGTCGCTAAAGTTGTTGTAAATGAACAAGCTTATTTCCTAAGTTTTATGGGAATAGGAAAAGGGAAAGCACACCATGATATTCACAATAAAGTATGGGTACTCAAAGTTGGTGAGTCGGCATGGCGAACAGCAAAAGCGGTACCGAGTAGCCAGCCTCTTGTTGGACGTTTAGCGAGCACCGCAGTGGGTGTTGGTAAACACGCCTATATATTTGGTGGCTATACTGTAAGTGCGGATCATCAAGAAATTTCTACCCCTGATGTATATCGCTACGATGTACTTACGAATTCTTACACGCAACTCGCCAATATGCCCGTGCCTGTTGATGACAGTGTGGCGCTTTCATACCAACAACGTTACATCTATTTAGTCAGTGGTTGGCATAACGATGGTAATGTTAACTTAGTACAGGTTTATGACACCAAAACAGATACTTGGCAACAGGCTTCGCCATTTTTAGGCCAGCCAGTATTTGGCCAAGCAGCGGCAATTAGTGGCAACACAATTTTAGTGTGTGATGGTGTAAAAACGCAGGCCAATGCAGATAAACGTCGTTCTTTTGCTGCGGTTGCACAGTGTTTAAAAGGCACTATTGATGCTAATAATCCATTAAAAATAGATTGGCGTACCCTGCCACATCCAACAGGTGTTGCCCACTATCGTATGGCTGCAACCAGTTTTAATGGTGATATCTATATGTTGGGCGGTTCTGCAAACCCATATAATTACAATGGCATCGGATACAACGGGAAGCCAGCACCGGCGAGTAATCATGTTTGGCGTTTTGATGTTGATAAAAACAATTGGCAAATGATGCCAAAAGCTAAAACTGCAAGTATGGATCATCGTGGTTTATTAGAGCATCAAGGTAGTTTGTACCGTATTGGTGGTATGGACAATAATCAACAAGTGACTGCCGATGCACTTGGCTATAAGGTTGAATTATCACTATGAATACACTTTATATCACAGGTGCCGGAGTCAGTGCCGCAAGCGGTATACCGACCTTTCGTGGCGAAGATGGATTTTGGACCATAGGCAGTGAAAATTATACGCCAATGGAAATGGCAACCCGCGCCATGTACGAAAACAATCCGCGAGAATTTTTAGCTTGGTATTATCATCGTTTTGCAACGTATCGACACCATGGGCCCAATGAGGTGCATCATTGGTTGAGCGATAAAAACCTTATTACACAAAATATTGATGGCCTCGATGGCAAAGCCGGTAACACGGATTATATTGCTATTCATGGTCGTTTGGATCAAATGACACTGTTTCACCATCAAGGTGATGATGTGATGGCCTTCAATGCGCCGTGGGATAAAGTTAACGAAGACAACCTACACAACTCATTGCTTGAGGTGTTCAATATCAATAATGAAAGCCCCAAGCTCAACGAGTCGTTTAAGCCTTACGTGTTGTTATTTGATGAGTACTACACTGAACTTTATCGAATTTCTGAGGCGCAACAGCGTATGCTCGATGCCGATAAAATTGTGTTTATAGGCACCTCTTTTAGCGTCAATATTACCCAAATGGCACTCGATATAGCACGCAGCCAGGGCATACCCATTGAAGTAGTTGACCCCGAACCTACCCATGTATTTCATCCTAATGTGACATACCAAAAAATGACTGCGCTTGAATATATCCAGCAGCAGGGATAAAAATAAGGCGCTTAATTTAGCGCCTTATTTCATTATTGTTGTTCAGCTTTTATTGCTGTGATGTTTAACCGCGCTTGTAAGGGATCTGGTAAAAATTCTGCAGTCCCTGATTTACTCATTTGCAGAATAAAAGACTCATCATTTTTATAAGCTTGCCATGTTGGTAGGCCTGGGCCATTGGGGGTGCCTAATTTAATAAAATTAGTCACATAACGGTGCATTATTTTAGCAGCTTGCTTATCCTGCTCAGTGGTAACATGGCCATATTTCGCTGCCACAGTATTAAAAAAATACGGAATCTCGCTGGCGTGTTCAGCACCGGGTTTATCTAAGGTTTGCGCTACATAACCAAAACGATACAAGAAGGCATCATTACCCATATCTGTCACACGCTTTGCAACGAACCTTGCTGGCTCTTGCATTAAAGCATCCTGTCCGACTTGGTAATTAATTATTGGCAGTGGGGTGTCGCCTTGTGCATCGTAAGCCATTTTGGCTTGTATCGAGTGAGGAGCAAAACTTTCAAATAGCGCCTCTTTTGAAGAATAGTTTGCAAAGCCTAAATCCATATCAGTTGTGCCGACCATGGTAGCAACATGGCTGAATGTGCCTTTACTCAAGCGTGCTTCAGTTGAAGCATTTATGATGATGCCATCAATGATTGGCCCACCTACGTAAGTAGACTCATTAGTACTTTGTTTGTTTAATGTACTTAGGTTGAGGTTTCCAACGACTTCTTCAGCAGATAATTCACGTAGTGCCGCCAGCGCATTCTTATCACTACCTAAGATAGTGTGTTGCTTGGCAAAGTTTTCACCAATTTTTTCGGCGCTTAATACTGAGTCGTCATTGCTATAAAGTGGCAACTCGTTAAATAACTCGCGCCCGCCAGCAGACATAATAATCGCTTGTTGAAATAAGTTATTTGCTGCAGGAGTTTGCATCATCGCGTGTACCGATGCACCGCCAGCAGATTCTCCCATCAGTGTCACTTTTGAAGCATCACCACCAAATTGAGCAATATTCTGTTTCACCCACTCAAGAGCCGCAATTTGATCCATTAATGCGTAGTTACCCAATGCATCGTTTTCAAAACGAGCAAGTGCAGGGTGAGCAAAAAAGCCAAATCGGCCTAATCGATAATTAAAGCTAACAAAAATAATCCCTTGTTTAGCAAAGCTTTCACCTGAGTAAACAGCGGGTGATGCGCCGCCATTTACAAAGCCACCGCCGTGTATCCAGACGACTACAGGGTAAGGTGTATCGCTGTGTTTAGTCGGTTTAAATACATTTAGATAAAGGCAGTCTTCCGAAGGAGTTGTTGTAAGCGGTGCAGCATCTGCTGCAAACGGCTTTTGCATGCAGTCTGGGGCGTAATCGCTCAGTACCTTTACATCTTGCCACTTTGGCACAGGTTGCGGTGCTCGCCAGCGTAACTCTCCCACTGGAGCTGCTGCATAGGGAATGCCTTTATACGCAATAAATCGCCCTTGATGCTGCCCTTGAATAAGCCCACCAGTGACGGCGATATGATCAGATTGAGGTTGTTCTTGGCAGCCTTGCAAAAATACGGCAGAACCTAATAGAAAAGATGAGTAAAAAATCGATTTTAGAATACGCGATGTCATAACAAAGCCTAGGCTGTTTAGGTAAGGCTTATAATATTAACATATTCATATAGTAACAACGAGAAAACCAGCATAGCTTCAAGGGGAGGCTATGCTGGTAAGAAAGTTATAATAACTTTATTCAGAAACAGTAAAAGATACGTCTAAATCTTCACCTGCTGTGACTGTAATTGGTTTAACTTGATAAAGATTAAATGCTTCGTCTTGAGTTTCGGCATCATCAATATGTGCTGCACAGGTGTAAGCTAGTTGGTAGTCACCTGGTTTTACAAACGCAAGTTCAAATTCGTATTGGTTATCTTCGTTATCGAAAACAACGTTAGCGGTTGCAAGTGGTGCATCAGCGGGCGTGTCGTCTTCGCTTACTTCGTAGTTGTCCATTGGCATTTCTATATCGCTGTTGTATAGATAAACAGCGTGACCAAACGAGCCATCAGTCATTGCAATGTCTATGTTATCTGTTTCACAAAATGCGATTAGCTCTTCGCTTACCGTGCCTTCAATGTCTTGCGATTCAGCTAAGTTTTCTAATCTCACACCGCGAGGTTTTAAGAAGATCTCGTCGCTATTTTGTGGGTCAACTAATGACTTTTTAAGGTCAAACTCAAGAACAAAATCATTACCAGCTTGGTTAAGTGTGAAGCCATCAAGTTGGATTTCACCAATACCATCGTTGCCTTTACGTTTAACAACAAGTGGTGCAATGCTGTCATCTTCATACACAACATGCGATGTCATAGTTAAATCGTTTGTGTCGCCATTAATAACATCGGCACGGATCCATTGATAATCACCTGCTGGCACTTCTTCATCTTCTAATAATGAGAAAATGTCATCACCTGTATAATCTAGTAAGTTAACCATTTCAGGCATGGTTTCATCATCTTGCTCACGAGTTTCGAAAGTGAACTCTTCACCACCTTGGCTTTTAAGCGTGATTGAATTGAACACAACATTCACAGCTTTTAAACCTGTTACTGGTGCGTCAGAAACTCCAAGCGTGAATTGCGCAGTTTGTGGCTGCGGATCTACAGTTTCTTTTTTGTCGTTGTCTGAGCCACAACCAACAAGTGCAAATAAAACGGCGCTGCTAAGTAATGTAGTTTTGAAGTTCATTGTTTCTTCCCTTGTGTTCTAAAAATTTATTAATAGTCTAGTCACCAAAACTTAATGTAAGTTGAATTGCTTTAACTGAGTTAAGATCCGCGCGTTTGTACCTTTTTAAAAGCTAGTGAAAGGCGGTTTAATAAAAACTGGCAAATAAAATCTCAATAATGAACAAATCCATTTTTCTTCCACATTTTGTTGTCAACATGGCAAAAAATAAAATCTTAGGAACAAGAATGACAGTCATCGATTTAGAGAAACGCTATGAATCTAGGAGCTTTGCACTGTTAAGTGCACTTAACATGCTTTTATTGGTGGGTTTTATTAATAGCAAAGCAGAAGTGAGTAGTTTTATTTTTAGTTTTTTAGTTTGCGGCATTTCGCTGTTATTAGGTTTGTTAGTTGTTAACTCTAAACGTAATTTTACTGTGTGCCGCCATGGTGTGCATTACCGTAATTTACTAGGACAATGCCGTCAAATGGATGCAAAAAAAGTACAGTCGATTCATCACTATTCAGTGTTAGGCATTCGTACTGTGATAGTTATGGCTGAGAAGCGTATATGTATAGCACCTTTTTATAGTCTAAATGATAAGCACCAACAGCGACTAAAACGTTATGATAACGACTTGTTTGACTGGCTAAAAACGTTACAAAAAACCAATGATTTTTGTTAAGCAGGCTATTTTTACCTGCTTAACAATCGTTAAATATTTAAGTTTTATATCGACTTACATTCTGTTCTAACTGCGTTGCGGTGTTATTTAATTCATCCATATATGAGGTCGCAATATCGGTATCATTAGCAGTCTTGTTGGCAATATCAACAATAGTGGTCATGTTTTGATTAATCGCTTCTGAAACTGAAGTTTGCTCTTCAGCGGCAGTGGCAATTTGTGCATTCTGCGAGGTGATAGTATTAACCGAAAGCAGTACTTCATTGAGCGCTTTTTCGACTTCGCTTGCTTCGTTCACACTGGTTGCACTTCCTGATTTTATTGATTGCATAATGCTGTTTACAGTTGTTGTTCCTTGTTGAACCTGCTCAATCATTGCCTCTATTTCGTGGGTACTATCTTGAGTTCGCTTGGCAAGGGTACGCACTTCATCAGCGACCACCGCAAAGCCTCGGCCAGCTTCGCCAGCACGTGCCGATTCAATTGCTGCATTAAGTGCCAGTAAATTAGTTTGCTCTGCAATATTTCGGATCACATCGAGTACACTGCCAATTTGGCTAGATTGCTGATTTAGCTGATCAACCGCATTGGCACCTTCATCAACTTGCTTAGCAAGGCCGTTAATTACTTTGATAGCGATAAGTAACTGGTTATTAGCCTGTTTTACTAGGTGATCGGCATGTTCTGCTGCAGTTGATGCTTCTTGGGCGCTTCGTGCGACTTCCATTGACGCTGCCGACATTTCGTTTATTGCCGTTGCAACTTGCTCACTTTCTTCATGTTGACGATTAATACCAGCATGCATATTGGCAAGAAGCTCGTTGAGTTTATGTGACGCTTGATTCATCGATTGCGATGATTGGCGAATATCAATAACCATTTTACCCACGTCATCAGCAAAGCGGTTAAATGAACTGCCAAGTTTGCCGAGCTCATCGTCTCGTTTAACCATTAATCGTTGGGTTAAATCACCATCACCTTGTGATATATCGTTCATTGCTAGCACGGTTGTGTGAAGAGGGTTGGTAATACTGCGCGATACCACCACTGCAATAGCTGCGGTAATTGCTACTGCGAATACAGAAGCGATAACTGTGTTTATAAAGGCATTATCGATACCTTGATTAACTCGTTGTTCTGTCATTGCAACTTGTTGTTCAAGGCCACTGATCCAAAAACCCGTTCCTAGTACCCAATTCCATTTAGGTACTAAAGCGGCATAACCGAGTTTAGGATTCACACTACCATTGGTATTTTTCCAAGAATACTGCACATAGCCACCGCCTCTTTTAGCGGCATCAATGAGCTCTCGTATCAAATAAACCCCATTAGGATCTTTAAAATCATAAAGGTTTTTGCCCTCAAGTGAGGCGTTAACGCCATGAGCAATGCTGACGCCTTCAACGTCATAGACAAATACATAACCTGTATCACCAGCATCATCAAAGCGTAAGTTACGTAAAATGCTTTTTGCCTTATCTTGTAGCTCCTCAGTATTAGAGCCATTATCTTGAGCTATTAGATGAGCAATTGAACTCATGGCAATTTTTTGGTAGTTGCTGACTTCAGATTTACGATCGCTTTCCATTTGTGTAGCAAAACTTTCTACTGTTTGTGCGCCACTTTGTTTTGATTGCACATAGTTGTAGAGTGTCAGCATAATCGCAATGAGCAAAGGGGGAAGTAAGGCTAAAAAAAGTACCCGTTCCTTTATTGATAGCGCCATTTATCGCTCCTAATAGAAATTCGCAATACTATTTTAGTGGTATTAAAAAATTTTATTAGTCGACTTTATGGTTATATGAAAAGGTCTATTAAGCGATTTACGTAAGCTGTTTATAAAAGTACACGGTAGCATCAAGCTCGCCTGTTGAGCTTTTCGCAAAGTCTGGGATTGTGCCTGCCTCTAAATAATTAAGTTTACGATAGAGATAAGAGGCGGTATCACCTTGGCGAGTATCAAGTACCAGTAACTTAATGCCTAGAGTATAGGCATCGCTTTCTAGATTGGACATTAGCTGCTTTGCGATGCCTTTACCTTGATGTTCGCTATGTACCATTAGCTTTTCTACTTCGCCACGATGAGCACCATTGGCTTTGGCGCACAAAGAAAGCTGCACTGAACCAATCACCGTATCACCATCAAGGGCAAGGTAAAGCCGACGGTAAGGGGTCGTTAAATCGGCATCGACCCCTTGCCAATAGTCTTGGGCTGACTTTAATGATAAAGGGGCAAGAAAGCCAATTGATGCGCCACTGGCAACGCTATCAATCAGTAAACTATTGAGTGATTTAGACACTCCTTTAATGGAAGGAACTGCTTTAATTTTCATTAATTATTCTTGTTGGAATGGATACACAGAGCCTAAGTTAAGTAAGCTGGTTAACTCATCAAGTGCCTGATAGCTTTCGGTTAAAAGCAGTGGATCAGCAAAGTCATCACTACTTAAAGAGTCGCGGTAATGCTTATTAGCCCAACTCACTAATTGGGTATATTTTTCTTCGCTAAAACGCACTCCAGGATTGACCGCTGCTAATTCATCACTGTTGAGTGCAACGCGTAAGCGCAAACAAGCAGGACCGCCACCATTTTGCATACTTTGGCGTAAATCAAAAAAGCGTACTTGTTGAACTGGATTATCCGCTAAAACCATTTCTTGAATATAGTCGTGTACCGCCTGATTACGCTGACATTCTTTTGGGGCAACAAGTAACATATTGCCATCAGCCAAAGTGATCAACTGACTATTAAACAAATAGCTGCTCACGGCATCTGTGATACTTACTTTATTGGTTGGCACCTCAATAATATGCAGTGGTTTATTGCCAAGGTAAGCTTGTTTAATTTGCTTAAGCGCGCTGGGCTGGTTCAAAAATGCTTGTTCATGACACAAAAGTACATTGCCATTAGCCACCGCAATTACATCGTTATGGAATACACCTTGGTCTATTACATCAGGGTTTTGTTGAATAAATAACTGATTTTCTGGTTTTAGTTGATGTAAGCGGGCAATTGCTTGCGAAGCTTCAAGTGTTTGTCTTGCAGGAAATTTAACGGGTTTTGGTAAGGCACTATTAAAACTACTTGCACCATATATAAAAAGCTCAAGCCCTGTATCTGCATGACTGTCGCATAGGCGATTATGGTTTGCTGCGCCTTCATCACCAAAAAAGCCTTGATCTGGTAAGTGAGTATGATGGCTAAAATAACGCTCGTCGTTAAACATGGCTTTTAACAATGCCGTAGTTGTCACGGGCTCTAGTGAGCGGTGAAATTTGTTATTTAAGTTAGCAGCTGTAAAGTGCACTTTGCCATCAAGGGTATCGGCAGAAGGTGAAATTGTTCCTGCATTGGCTGTCCACATTGCTGATGCACTGTAACATGCTCTTAATAGTACCGGATCTGCCTTAAATGCTTTTTCGATAATTTGCTTATCGCTGCCTGTAAAGCCTAGGCGTTTTAGCACGTTAATGTCGGGGCGAGCATGAGGAGCAAAAATACCTTGCTCTAGACCTAATTCGTGCATCGCCTTCATTTTTTCAAGGCCTTGTAGCACGGCCTCTTTGGGGTTTGAATGCGAAGAGGCGTGACTTAGTGAAGCGACATTGCCATACGATAATCCCGCGTAATTGTGAGTAGGCCCCACTAAGCCATCAAAGTTTACTTCTACTGCGTGCATACTTATTCCATCATTGTTGTGCGTAAATTTTAACCATACAGAAATTATTTAGCTGAAGCTAGCTAACTCCATTTCTACATTGCGTAAGCTTTGCTGCAAACGCTTCTGGGTAGCAATTAAATACGCCTTTTGCTTGTTCTGTTTAACTTGTTGCTGTCGTGCAGCTTTGTATAACACACGCTTAGGAATGTCGTACTGCGCCGACGCTTCAGTGATTGTTAGTTGATGAACCGAAATTTTTTTAAGTGCTTCAATAAATGCGGGATCATTATTTAACATAGCGACGCTCCAAATCTGCAGTATTATGCGGATCGTTTGCTTCATGCATTTGCCATGTGCTGATGTCTAATCGCCAAAGTAGATAAAGAGTGTGAAAGAAGTTAGTCACGTTAGTCTCCTTGTTAGTGCCAGTTCATTTTAGCTATTGGAAGATCTGTGCCAAACCGTCATTAAATTTAAATGTATTAAAAATCAATTGGTTAATATGTTGTGGCTAGAGCGTCCCTAAAATCAGGCACTAAAATAGTGAAAGACAACCGTAATAATGCACTTTAATGATGCGTGCTTGCATTTCGTTTTTCGTAGCAGAGGCTTTATGCCGCGACATGGGTGAGGTAGGGGAGATACGAGAATAAAACGCGATGTAAAATCGCTGCTACATACTCGCACCTCCATCTTGTAGCTTTAATCTCTTAACTTTTACTCTCGTAACTTGTAACTCGTACCTCGTTACTCAAACCCTTCCAAAACAAGCTTTCCACGAGCTTTATGAGATTCTAAAATCCCATGGGCTTTAACAAGGTTTGCTACGTTTATCTTACCTAAATGCTCACCCAATGTTGTTTTGATTGTGCCGTCATCAACTAAACTAGCAAGCTCTGATAAAAGCTGATGCTGAGCAATCATATCATCGGTTTGGAACATTGAGCGGGTATACATAAACTCCCAATGCAACGAAATACTTTTACGCTTTAACTTTAAAATATCAAAGCTTGCTGGGTCGTCGATCAGTGCCAATTTACCTTGTGGCTTGATCACTTCTATAATGCTATCAAGATGTTGCTCGGTGTGCGTTAAGCTCACTACGTAATCAAATTCATTCAGGTCGGCCGCAAGACGTTGCTCGTTAAGGTTTTTGCTATGATCAAGAACATGATCAACTCCTAAATCTTTAAGCCAGTTGGCGCTTTCTTTTCGTGCGGCGGTACCAACTACTGTTAAATTGGTAAGCTGTTTGGCAAGTTGCACTAAAATTGAGCCTACACCACCTGCGGCACCTATCACTAATATAGAGGCTGGCTTATTGTTTTTAGATTTTTCAATCTGTAAGCGGTCAAACAGTAACTCCCATGCCGTAATACTGGTTAATGGCAGGGCGGCTGCTTCACTATTACTAAGGCTTGTTGGTGCAAGACCAACAATGCGCTCATCAACAAGTTGCAGTTCAGCATTACTGCCTTGGCGCGTTAAGTCGCCAGCATAAAACACACGGTCACCGACATTAAATAACGACACTTGGTCGCCAACAGCTTTAACGGTTCCCACGGCGTCCCAACCAATAACCTTGTAGCCATTGTCTGGTGATACATTAGCGCGAATTTTAGTATCAACAGGGTTTACTGAAATTGCTTGTACGGCTACAAGAATGTCGTGACCTGTGGCAACGGGATCTGGTAATTCAATCGCTTGTAGTGATGAGTCTGATAACGCTGGAGTTGCTGTGGTGTATCCAAATGCTTTCATGATGGTGTCCGTATTGATGAGTTTTGAACACTATAGCGCATCTAGTTTTATTAAAAAGGGTTTAGATACCAGCTCGCAATAATACGTAATCATTTTGAGGGAGCAAACCTGTCGCTACCAGCGTTAAAAATTTCTCATTTAGAACAACTAAATAACGAAATTTTTGCCTTGTTATCAACGAGGTTTTCTTGCCTCAAAAAGCCCACTTTATTAAGCAAGCTGGTATTATCCAAATTCACTTTCAAATAATTTTTGTTAATTAAGGTCACTATTTACTAAATCGAGTAACTCGATCAGTTGTAACGCTTGTTGTTCGTTAATGCTTGGGAAGCGACAACGAATTTGCGACGGTACATCGGCGGCTTGATCTTGCATGGCTTTGCCTTTGGCTTCGAGCTGTACGAGTCGTTTGCGTTTATCTTGGTTATCTTTGGTGATCGACAGCAATGCTTTGTCGCTCATTTTTTTTAAAATTTGCGTCATCGCACCGCCATCAATAGCGGTTTTTTCAAGTAATTCAGCAATGCTGATCTGATCTTTTTCCCACAGCGCCATCATCACGACGTATTGCGGGTAGGTTAAATCTAATTGATTAAGAGAATCTCGATACGCACGGGCAATCCCATTCGATGCCATATATAAGCGATGGCATAGCTGGTTATCTAATTTTAGCTGTGGGTATTTCATACTCGATCCTCAAAATTCAATACGAACATTTTAATTTGCATGCAAAGTATTTGCAATCCCGAAAAAGCTGATCTAATATATTTTGCATACAAAGTATATTTTCACTCATTTAGGAGAGTAATCATGAAAGAACTACAAAGCGTCGCATACACAGCAAAAGCAACAGCAACAGGTGGCCGTGAAGGCACAGCAAAATCAGATGATGGCCGCTTAGATGTGGCACTATCAACTCCTAAGGGGTTAGGTGGTGATGATGGTCAAGGTACAAACCCTGAGCAATTATTTGCAGCAGGTTACGCGGCTTGTTTTATCGGCGCATTAAAGTTAGTGGCTGGCCAAGCAAAAATTAAATTACCGGCAGATACTCACATTAACTCTGAAGTATCAATTGGTCCTATCGAAGGTGGTTTTGGTATTGCTGTTAAGCTTGCGGTATCGGTGGGTGATCTTGATAAAGACACCGCTCTTGAACTTGTTAATAAAGCGGACGAAGTATGCCCTTACTCAAACGCAACGCGCGGTAACATTGCTGTAGAGCTATCAGTTATCTAATTGCTATTGATCAAATTAGGCCGTGCTTTATGCACGGCTTTTTTGTTTTTCAGCAATCGACTTTGCTAAATCGCCTGAGCCAGTAAGCGCTGACACTAAGCCTTCGCGCGGCTCACTGAACTCGATTGGCTTTATCTTACTGGCTCGGGCTGCATCGAATACCGGTATTTGGCTCATTGCGTATTCAGACAATGCGGTAATGGTTAATGATGGGTTTACTCCTAAATTACCCGGTATGATTGAGCCGTCAATAACACGCAGGTTTTGATAGCCGAACACTTCTCCAGAGCTATCAACTACGCCGTTAGAGGCATCAGTTCCCATGGCGACTCCACTCATTATATGTGCCGTCATCGGGGCACCAAAGAGCACTTCAGTTAAAGCAGAGCCTGGCACGCCACCGAGTTTTTCGGCGTAGAGTTTGGTTGCTTCTTCTGCTTTTGGAAAACTAACGCTAAGCGGGGCATCATTGTCTTTTTGCACCGCAGTAATGCCGCTTTTAAATAACCGATACCATTTGCGTCGCCATTCAAGGTGAATAAACGCCTCGGATTTTTGCATCACCAAAAATAGAATCGAGCTGCGGGCTTTGCCTTTTGGCCGCAATACTTTGGCTGTTTTTATTGGATGGCGCAGTGTATTCACTAAAAACTTAGCGATACGCTTGAGGCCTTTTCCAGTCACCATAGGAACGTAAGGTAAATATAGCCATGTGCCATCGGCACCTTCCTTAAACCGGCAAATTTCAATATTGGTGTCTTTATCGACCGAAATAAATGAGCTGATCGCAACGCCATCATCAACTTTTTTAGTGGTATTGTTCGCGGTGGTGAGGGTTTCTGAATTTGTACGAATTTGCTGACCCAGCCAAGCTGAAATATTAGGTAGTGTTTTGTCTTTATCGCGCATTTTTAAAAGCAAAGGCACGGTGCCCATTACCCCCGCGCTTAGCACAACACCACGTGTTGTTAGCGTATAAATATGGCTATTGCGATGACTGGTATCTTTAATCTTAATTTTGTATCCGGCGCTGCCATCTGCATTAAGCGGGGTGATTTTGATTACTTCAGAGCTTGGTCTTATCTCTACGCCATTGCGCTCGGCAAAGTAAAGATAGTTTTTCATCAAGGTGTTTTTGGCATTATGGCGACAACCAATCATGCAGCTACCGCAGTAATGGCAGGTATTTCGCCTTGGGCCATCGCCGTTAAAGTAAGGGTCGGGTAGCTCTTTGTTATAGGCTTCGCCGGGCTTTGCAAAAAGCACCCCGGTGTTCACGGTTTTGAACGAGTCACCTTGACCCATCTGCTCAGCAATCTCTTTAAGGGTGTGATCGGCAACATTGGTATAGGTATTTTTGGCACTGCCTAACATGCGCTGTGCGAGGCCATAGTAAGGCATTAGGCTTTCTTTCCAGTCTGATTTTATGCGTGTCCAAGCTGGAGATTGAAACACCTCATCATCAGGAATAAGGTGCACATTGGCATAAATTTGTGAGCCACCGCCAACACCCACACCATGCAGCACAGTGACTTTGCTGGTAAACGAAAATTGAATGCAGCCTTTTAAGCCAATTTCTGGTTGCCACATATAATTTTTGATATCTAGGTTGGTCTTTGGAAATTCTTTATCGTCGCGGCGAAGGCCTTTTTCAAGTACTAAAACCCGGTTACCTTTTTCGCTTAGGCGTAGCGCACTCACTGAGCCACCAAACCCAGAGCCTATAATTATTTGGTCAAAATCAAATGTGTCTTGCTGCATGGTCATCGCTTGTTGATATTTATTATTATAATTAACTCGTTACAAAATACGCTGTAAATTAGCTGCTTATCTATTGTGATTTGGGATGTACTTATTAGTAATATAGAAGCTTGTCGGTTGTTTGTCTTAGAACAAGTAATAAAGAAACGCAATTTATCAATTATTTTAGTGCTCAGCAGCGCTTACTCGCTATATGTTAAGCCATCTAATTAAATAGTTTGTCATGCTTTGTACGCCGTTAATCTAAATAAACCGAATCATAACAAAGCTATAAATTTCAATTGCATGCTAGCAAAATTCCGTTGTCGAACAGGGCATTTTCAATAAATTACTTAAAAATAATGCTTTACTCCTTTTTTGGGCTGTAAAATTAGTTAAATAGTCTAAACTATTAGCAAACCTACAATAAAAACAGGACATTTCGATGCGGCAGTTAGCATTAGCGAAAAAGTTATTATGGCTCACAGTAGGCAGTATTTTTATTACTGTGTTTGTTTTATCGAGTGTTTTATGGTGGCAGTTGTCAAACAGCAACCAGCAGTTAGCTGCACAATCAGAAAAGCTGATTGTTGCTGAAGTTGAAGACAAACTAGCCTCCAATGCTGCCGCATATGGTGAGCAAGTCGCTGGATTTATTAACGAAGCATATCGAGTGCCTTATTCATTTGCCGCAATCTTAGGTGATCATGATGCAGCAAGTACTTTAACTCGCGATGCGGTGGTTGAGTTGAATCGCTCACTACTCAAAAAAAATACCATTCTTTCATCTATTTATTCGCAGTTTGAAGCAAATGCGTTTGATGGCCGTGATGCTAACTTTATTAGTGGTTATGATCACTCTGTGGCGGGTGTTGGTACTTTAGAAATCTATTTCACACGCAATCGAGATGGCGCCATTGAGCAACAAGTCGTAGATGATGCGGCTGAAAAATATGTCGATACACTTAATGAATTTGGTCAGCGAGAAGCTGAGTGGTACCTGTGTGTAAAAGACACCAAAGTACCCTGCATAATGGAACCTTACCTATACGAAATCACCCCAGGGTATTCAGAAATGATGACCTCTTTAACTGTGCCAATTCTTCGTGATAATGAATTTATTGGTGTTGCTGGTGTTGATTTAACTTTGCCTGTATTTCAAAGCATGACCGAAAAATTGTCAAAAGAGCTATATAACGGTAAAGCTCGAGTTACCTTATTAAGCTCACTTGATTTAGTGGTTGGTAGTAGCCATTACAAAGATAAGCTAGGCAGACCGCTAAAAGAGGCAGTGGCTAAAAGCACTTTAGACAATTACATTAAAGCGAAAAATCAAAGTGGTGTATTTAAAGTCGGTGATGAATATTTAGTTAATTACCCAATCACCATTAAGCTTGCTAAAACCCAGTGGAACTTATTGATTCAAGTACCAGCTGAGCTTGCACTTGAGGGCCCTCATGCGCTGGCAAATAGCATGAGTGAAAACGCCAATACGTTAGGCGGCTTAATCTTGGTTACGGGTATTATTATTGCTGGTGCAGCCTTTGTTATCATGACCTTAGTGATCCGTACCATTGTGGCACCATTACAACAAATTCAACAGCGTGTTGATAACCTTGCTAGTGCTGAAGGCGACCTAACCCAAACCCTGCATGTTGATACCCATGCTGAATTAATAGCACTAGCAACAGGTTTTAATGCGTTTCTTGCTAAATTGCGTGACTTAATTGGTGAGCTTAAAAATGTATCAACGCAAACCAAGGAGCAAGCCCACATGGCAACCAGTGTTGCTGTTGATACTAAACATAATGTACAAGCGCAATTTCAAGAAATTGAAAGCGTTGTGACCGCAATGAACGAAATGAGTGCAACAGCACTTGAGGTTGCAAGGGCTTCTGAACAATCGGCGCAACAAGCTGACGAAATAAATAGTTTAGTGGTTAGTAGTGAAAAAAGTTTGTCTTCAGCTGTAACACAAGTTAAGACTATGTCGGATGAAATAAAAGAAGCAAACAAAGCGGTCGAAAAGGTTGCAGCGCGCAGTAATGACATAACTCAGATATTAGATGTGATCAGAACGATAGCAGAGCAAACCAATTTGCTTGCCCTCAATGCTGCTATAGAAGCTGCAAGAGCTGGTGAGCAAGGACGTGGATTTGCCGTGGTCGCCGACGAAGTTCGTGCGCTTGCTTCAAAAACACGTTCATCAACCGATGACATCAGCGGTCTAATCGACAGCTTACAGCTTGAAGTAGGCAACGCTTCTAAAGTGATTGAACAAGGTGTTGTGCGTGCACAAACCGCGGTAGATGAAACCTCCGTTGCCTTTGATGCGCTTCATGAGGTGGTTGTTAAGGTGGACGAAATTACGCAACAAATTACCCATATTGCAACAGCCGCTGAAGAGCAAAGCTCTGTAACCGAAGAGATTAATAGGAATCTTACTTTAATCTCAGATGCTGCATCGCAATTAGCAGAGTTATCAACGCAGGCGGGAGACGGCAGTCAAACGCTTAATGCCCTTGTTGCACAGCAAGATGATGAGCTGAATAAATTAAAGACGAAATAGCTTTAAGTTGCTAGTTGCAAGAGTAAAGGGGCTAGTTACGAGGTGCTAGATGCGAGGTGCTAGATGCGAGATAAAACGCGATGCGAAATCGCTGTTACCTACTCGCACCTCGCATCTCTAGACCTTGTTTCGCGCGCCAAGCAAGTGTGATGCCTGCATTCCCATACCTCATAGTTTACCTGTTTGCTATTCATACGATTTATTAGACTAATAGTTAATGTGCTTGATTAATAGGCATTTATTAACAATTGCTGTATGTTGTCTAAATTATCAATTAATTTAAGTTGTTATATTTCAATAGGTTAAAAGTGTTTTCTGCATTTCTGATACTATAAGAACGGCTTTTTTACAAATTCATACCCTACCTTTTGCCTAATCGTGTTTTTGGCCTGACTGCTTTACCCTAACTGCATAATAAAAACTCACATAATTTTTCAAGATAGGCAGTAGGAGAACTCATGAATACGAGGCAGCAATCAGCGTCAACAGCGCCTGCTGAGCAAGGATCGGATACTCATGCCGATCAGCAAAGCTATCAAGCTCTTCATAAACCCAGCAGTGAATTTTCGAGTCGCGACGAATACCTTGAACACGAATTACAAATTATGCAGCCTAAGCGCTGGCGTCCTAACTTACCATTTCGTGATTATCGGTTTGAATTAGAAGACTCTATCCCTGCCATGGCAGGGACCATAGGCAAGGTGGTTATGGTGGGTGCAATTGCTGCAACGTTTGCAGCGCCACTGGGCTTAGGTGAAGGCTTTATTCTAGAAAATGTGCGCTATGAGCTGTTAATTGTATCGATCTTCATTTTATTATTTTCGGGCTTCTTTTTACCAACGGCAAATCTGGCGGGTACGCATGGGCCGCTTATTCCTTTGATCCCGATCGTGGTTGCAGCGGGTGGTCACCCAATGGCCTTTGGTTTACTGATAGGGGCGTTTGGTCTGTTACTCGCGCTTAGTAAAGGAGGGAGTTTACTGGCGGGCTTAACCAGCCGAGGAGTGTGTGGCGGTTTACTGCTCTACCTTGGTTTTATCGGCACGATTTCGCAGGTTAAAAAGCTGTTTGCATGGGCTGAAGGCATTGATATGACCCATATCGCTTTCATTGTGATCTTGTCGACTATCGTGTTATATGCCTTACTTGAACACTTCAAAAAGCGTTGGTTAGCTGTGCCTTTAAGTTGCTTACTTGGCGGTTTAATTGCATTTTTACTGGGAGCGCCGTTTGAGTTTAAGACCGCACCGGGTTTACCAAATATGAACCCAATGTATTGGTGGGGTGAAAATACCGGTTGGATGCTGGGTTTACCAACCCTAGAGAGCTTTGTAGTGGTATTGCCATTCGCGGTACTTGCGGTTGCTATGTGGTCACCTGACTTTTTAGGGCATCAAGTATTCCAAAAAATTAGTTACCCAGAACGCACTGAAAAAGTACAAATGAACATTGACGATACCATGTTCAGTGCTTCAATCCGCCAAACGTTTGGTTCTTTGTTAGGCGGCTCTAACTTTACCTCGTCATGGGGAACCTACATAGTGCCAGCAGCCATCGCTAAACGCCCAATTCCTGCCGGAGCGGTGTTAACGGCATTATTTTGTATCATTGCCAGTATTTGGGGCTACCCAATGGATTTAGCTATTTGGCAACCCGTGTTATGTGTCGCCTTGATTGTAGGTGTGTTTATCCCACTTCTTGAAGCTGGCATGGAAATGACCCGCGAAGGTAAAACCACCCAATCGGCTGCTATTGTGGTGTTTTCATCGACTTTGGTGAATCCTGCATTTGGTTGGTCGTTAACGATGTTGCTCGACAACCTGGGCTTAATTGGTTGTAAAGAGCGAAGCTCTGAACTATCACCAATGAGCCGTTGGATCATTCCATTAATAATGTTTGTAATTTTAACAAGCGTGATGGCGCTGGTGGGTATGCTGCCAGGGATCCCAGCATTAATGGCTGACTTTAGGCATTGATAAAAAAGGGTAAGGTGATAAACGCCTTACCCTTTTTCAAAGCTGTTATTTAAACTTAACTGTTTTTTCGCTGCGGATGTAAGTTCGGGTATCTGGTTTTGTCCATTGACCTTTTTTAAGGTAAGAGGTCGACACCACAAAGCTGTTGTTTTTAAACTCGCTTGTCGATTTTACCTTAGTGATCCCTTCTTTATTACCCGTTACATTTTCATAAGCAACAAATTGAGTAGGGCTAAGTACATTCATTGTGCCTTGGGTATAAAAACCTGCCGTAGTGAAGTAATAAAACACCAAAGACTGCTTTTTATTGTCCCAAAAAATCATCGACTCACCACCATATTCACCTTCATTGATAGAATGAATGGTTTTAATAGCCGTGCCATTGAGCGCGCGTTGCCAGGTACTCACATCTTGCACCGCAGGTTTACCTGCTGCGACATTAAAGTCAGACTGCCATGTGCCTAAGTAAGGCTCAAACACTTTTAGCTTGTCATCAAGTTGTTGCTCCGCCGCCAAAACAGAAAGTGAACACAGGCAGATTGATAGTAAAAGTGATTTTAGGTATGCCATAATAGCGTCCCGATAAAATTAATTTGTTTTGCAAAGTATAGGTGATAATTCGTTGATTAAGAAAACATTAATTACATTTTCATTGTTGTTTTTAGCGCTGTTATGGCTGGTACCGTGGCAACTTAATATTACATACTTTATTGCAGGCACTTACAGCGTAGCGAGCTTAATAAGCTTTTTGGTATACGGCTGGGATAAACGTTTAGCGATGCAACATGGCGAGCATACAATAAGAGTACCTGAGCGAACACTGCATATTTTAGGGTTAATCGGTGGTTGGCCAGGTTCATTAATTGCACAGCAATGGTTAAGACACAAATCCAAAAAACGCAGTTTTATTGCTGTGCTTTGGTTAACAATTATTGTTAATTGCGGTGCACTGTCGTCACTGTACTATTTGCAGTTAATTTAAAAGAAGATCAAAAAAGGAAAGCCGTTGCTTTCCTTTTTCGTGAAAACGACTTATTGTGCAGCTTGAATTGATTCAATACTATCAAGCTCAATAGTTAGAATCGTTTTCTTATCAACAACAACCCATTTGCGGTAAGTTAAGTAACCAGGTTTTGTTACTTCAATGTCGTACTTACCTTCATTAAGTTCGATACCATCTTCATAAACAGGTTTAATATTCATAATACGAACACGCGCATCATCAGGTGTTGTGACCACTGTTAATGAAATAACCGATTCATCCACAACTACTTCAGGTGTTACTTCTGCAATAGGCTCTGGTTGTGACTCAACATCATAGCTTGATGAACAGCCGGCTAAAACCAATAATGCAAATAATGCGCTTAACTTTTTCATAAATACTCCATTTAATAGTTCACAATAAACGAAATCGCTTATAGTTTGAAAACTTATGAATAATCAAGGAATAACAATAGAGGTGGGTAGCTATTATTCGTCTTCCGTGACTTTCATATTTATCATCAATAATAAAATTTGAGATATTTTAGTATGTATCCTAATAAGGTTCAAATTATAGTTTCATTAATGTTATTAAATAATGATTTTTAATTATTGTGTGTATTGTGGTTTTAAAAATAGTAATTATTAATTTTCATCATTGTTTTCTTTATCAAGCGCTATGCTTAATTTTCCCTGCCGAGTGATATTAAAAATCGCACGTTGCCAATTTTCTGGTTGATTTTGTATTGCAGAATCAAACAGTGTTTTAAATAAATCAATAATGTGGTCAGAAACGGCAATAGGGTGCTGAGTTTCATCGGCCTCTTTTTCATAAAAGGCCTGGCATGTAATGACTTCATCGTGCTGGCAATCTAAAACTAACATTGCTTTCGACCAGTCACCGTTAATTTGTTGATAGAGGTATTGACCCAGTTGTTGTGGGATTTGTGAGTTGTGTGTCATGTGCTGTCCTTAGCGTTGTTGTTTTGTTATAAAGTGCCGTTTTCGTATTTTTTAGCAAGCTCTTTCCATGTTTCAAAAAAACCACCCTGAAAAAAATAACTGTCAGATATATTCAATATTTGATAATTTGTTGTCTCATGGTCTTTCCGTGAATAGTTTGATAGGCTATATCCTTGATCGCCTCGTTCATTTAGCCTCCCTATTAGTCTTGTAATACCGATATCTTCACCTTCTACGAGGTCATCAGTACTTATTGTGCCATGAGGTAATCCACCTGCGTTGGGCATTTTGGTGAAAAACTCATATTTTTTAACAAACCAAGGTAAAATTGATAGTGGTGCATCAAATTGCCTAGTAGTTAAAAACGGGGCTTGACCTTTTGGTGAAATAATCCAATGAAGGATAACTGATAAGTATCCGTTTTGATTGTAAAAGGAGTGATAACGGCCAGGATAATTTAATGAATCTTCAATTGTAATTAGATGTTTTATCCCTTTTGGTGGATTCTCTGGGTCTTTTATTTCTTTTAGTGAGGGGAAAAATTGTTTAGTCATTTAAATGCCACCTTTAATAGGAGTGATAACAGGTGTGATTGTAATAGCATCACCAAATTGTTCTAAGTTGATCAGTTTTCTCTCAAAGTTAAAAGTTTCAACAGCGCCATAGTTTGCTCCTTTGAATAAACTGTTTAACTAACGGAATTTCTCTGTATTAGTTTTAGTTATATTGCCAACATCCATGTTGCCGACTCAAATTTGTATTAATTTAAGCTTATCAAGCAAACCGCCATCGATAAGTAAAGCATCGGTAATAAAAAACTCCTGGAAGTTATCATCAAATTTCCGGCTCGGTCTAGAAAAATTAGCTAATCGAAATCCTTTTTGATTTTTTGCTCCTACATTCATTTCTCGGTAAAGAGCTAATGTTTCGTTTACAACAACTTCTTTTAGTTTATATTGCCCTGAAGGTAAGCCGCCTTCTTTTGCGCTATTCCAAAATTTATTCTCAATACTATCAATAAGCCAGGAAATGGCTTTTAAAGGGATTTCGAGTTGATAAACATAATAATTAGGGATATCAGGGTGACCAAAATTTGGAGGTGCAATTACAAGAAATATTATTTGATTAGAATCTTTTAATAAAAAAAATTCTTCGTTTTCAAATCCTATGTTTTGAGATATGAAAACTTGTTCATATTTTTTTGATAAATTGAAAGGGTTTAGTAATTCCATATAAATCTCTTAATGAATTGGCTTTAAGGGGATAATAGTGACTGAATCATTGAGATCATTTATGGTGAGAGGATCTATTTCGAAAGTAAAAGTTTTGACTACTCCGTATTTGCTGTTTATTTTTTCACCCCATGATGAGTTAATATCTACTTTGGTCAAACCATTTCCACTATATAAAGTATTTGCGCCAAATTGATTCATAACTCTAAATCGAGCTTGTACTTTCTTATGTTCGTAATGGAGGGCTATTTTTGTAAAATTATTGAAAGCTTTTTCATTGAAGATATCTCCACCTTTGCTTATGTACTGTTCTATTGTCTTTTTATATTGAAGACTGAACTCTTTTGTCATAATTTTTGCCTTGTTATAACGCAATTTTCCTACGCTATAACCGTGTCTTAATTTAATGCAATGGGTATATTAATAGTACCTAGTACTCTTTCACATATATTTTGATCAGTTGCCCCTACTTAAATTCAGGTAACTGATCTTTTTCAATCAATAATTCAATACTCCTGCTTTTTCCAGTAACTGATGTTATAAATTTCTTCTTCTTA
>Ga0208315_1000071_pt1 | contig 141356 bp, 109 predicted proteins | sample MalvireepMed_215_FD_184239 | JGI IMG/M metagenome (GOLD analysis project Ga0208315, IMG submission 184239) | Marine viral communities from the Global Malaspina Expedition - Malaspina viral metaG DeepMed_215 (SPAdes) (version 2) | ecosystem: Environmental > Aquatic > Marine > Oceanic | place...
CCACTAATGACTCCTGATTTAACATTGCATCTCAACCGCCGCTTTATCGCTAAAAGGCGGTCATTGTGCCTCAGGTGGGTCAATTTTAAATTGTCGTTAGTGGGTCAGTTTTACATTGCCGGTGACACCCGAAAGGCTATGCATTCGTGAACTCCGAATGATGCGGTAATCTCGTTAGCTTTTAGGACGGGATTCATGAGGCCTCCCGCGTCGGACTGACACCGCAGCCACCCTCTGACCGGGAAGACCGCGTGTTTACTAGGTCTACAGAATGATACCCAACCGAGATTTGACCGAATTTTAACCGGATCTTGACCGACTTTTGACCGGCCCCTGATTGCACCGAGACCGGACTTTGACCTAAGGTTAGCGAAACCCGGGTTGAACCTATAGGTCTAGTCATGATTCTGCCCCAGATGCTCGAGACGGTGAAATCGATTGAGCCACGCGTCGAGGTCTTCAACCAGATAGCGTACAGATCGACCTATCTTGATAAAAGGCGGTGATGGCGTGCGGGTTTCACGATTGCCTTCCATGCGGGACTGCCGGAGGAAGGAGCGACTCATACCTATGTAGGCTGAGGTCTCTATTTCGGTCAGGGCGCGTTTGCTCGATTGGTGGGATGCTGGTTGGCTCATCGTCTTTTTCCTATGGTCACTTAACATAGGAACGACGGTAAAACATTGAAAATCCGACTGACTTTTAGTCGCTAATTAGTTTTTTGCTCGCAATCTTAGCGGCAAATTTTTTTCCTAGCCGCAAATATCAGATTAGGTGACCTTTGGGTTAACCGCCTTTCTCAATCTGGATACTGTTCCTGGAAAGCTTTTCCAAAGATGAGGCTGCTCATGACCGTACCTGCTAACCCACTCAATTTTTTCATCTGATACTTCGAGAAGGATCTCGTCGTGATCAAATTTCTTTTGAACCCTACTAATGTCTTTTTTTAGCTCTTTCCAGACGTCCCTGGCTGGCATTTTCGGCGCAGCGAACAAGACTCTAAGGATTAATTCATGTAATTGGTTGTGTCTTTGTCTATCCAGTTTAATAGTAGCGCTTGGGCTGTTACTTGGGTTCGCTTGACTAGGTTTAGACTGAGTATTTGCTTTGAATGCCATTAAATCAGCGTGACTAATACGAATATCACTCGCTGAATAAATCCAGAATCCGGAATAGCTATGTTGAGGCATATCCGTATGTCCACTCACCGCTAACTCCTCATCCCTCCGTTTCTTGTGCTCAGATTGCAGATAGTCGCCAATAGGATGCGGGTGGTTGTAGAGGAGCGCGATGTACTCCCTTTTCTGTTCTATGTCCTGTTGCCGTGTAGCTTTCCAACTAGTAATTGGCAATCCTGCCTCTTGCAAATAGATGTCAATGTCAATCGGTGGAAGATCAGCCCAATCAATTATTCCATCGGCGAAGAGCACTACCTCATCTTCTGCCGCGAACTCATCATATGCGCACAAATCTTCTATGTGCTCCTTTTTGGGCCTGAAAAGCCCGGTATAGGTGACCAGAGCTAAACCAGTCCTTCCGCCGTTCGTAATAACGAATTTGTCTTTCTTGGCGTATAGGAAAACTGGAATCTTACCCAACTCTATAAAGTGTTCCAGTTCATCGGGTTCACAAGCCAATACCCGTGATGCTTGCGCAACCGTGTAAAACTCCAGATCCATATACTTGAACTATCCTAATAGGGCTATCGCTTCAGCTTTGTGCTCAGGTGCCAAATGCGCATAGCGTAACGTGGTACTCAAATCGGCATGGCCGCACAGGTCTCGTACCGTATTCAGCGGTGCGCCTTTCATCACCAGCTTCGAAGCGAAATCGTGACGCATGTCATGCCATCGAAAGCCTGAAATCTTTGCATCCTTTAGCACCTGAGTCCATGACCGTTTAACGTTGTCCAAGCGCGCACCATCCTTGGCAGGGAATATTAGGGAATCGGGTTCGACCTCCCCGGCCTGCTGCTGCCAGTACTGCAAGCACTGTTTTGCTGTCTGGCTCAGGGGTATATGCCGCGTTTTGTTGGATTTGTTGATCTCAGCCCTGACGGTAATCATTGACTCGTCGAACGACACATCTTTCCAGCACAGGTCAAAGAGCTCACCCTGCCGCATGCCGGTTTTGAGCGACAGCACCACCATTGGCATCAGCCGGTCTGCATAGACCACCTCTCGCAGGTTTGGCAGGAGTTCATAACCCCTCTCCTGCCGGAACCTATTGCCTCTGTCTCTGCCTGCACGTATGCCCTCCTCCCTGGCTGTCAGAGCGTCCATTAGCCTTGTCTCCTCGCTGGCACTGAGGTATCTGACTTTTGGCGAACTATCGACCTGTAGCGGTTTCAGCTTTCTTAGGGGGTGATCATCCAGCACCTCCCATTCGACCGCCTTGGTCAGCAGACCGCGCAAGGTAGTTACGTCCCGGTTTATCGTCGCTGGTTTGATATTGGCCTTCAGGCGATCAGTGCGCCACCGTTCCACCGATAACAGAGAAATCTCGTGCAGAGGCTTGGGGAAAAACTCGGAGAAATTGCGTTTTATGGTATCGATGGTCTTTTGACCGGTTTTTCGATTCAGGACGGCCCAGGGGCCATAATGCTTTTCTAGAAACTTGTCCAACGTCCGGTCAGCCAGTTCAGCGGCCTTTTTCTTCTCGTCCTTTTTGTCGCTTTGGACATCTTTCCCCTGAACAACAGCAGCAGAATGAGCATCAGCCAAATCCCGGGCTTGCGCGACCGAAACAGACCCTACCTTGCCAATCTTGATACGGACACGCTTACCCGCCCCGTTCCTATAGGTAAAATAATACGTTTTAACACCTGAAGGTTGCACCCTTATCAGAAAGCCTTTGAGTTGTGAGTCGACCAGCTCGTAGGGCTTTGTAGCGGCCTGGAGCTTTTTGATGGTGCTTTCGGTGATTTTGCCTTGCATGACCGCCTCCTATAATCAGGGAGCCAGTCTATCTTAAGTCCACAATAAGTCCAACGCCATCGAACAACAGTGATTTAATAAAAACCGAAAAGAACCACCAAGAACATTCTATTCTATTGTTTTTTAATATTTTTAATCGAGTTAATTGTTCTTTGACGTGCATTGAAGTACATGCAGAATCAGGCTGAATTAGCCCTCCTAAGGGGCAGGTCGCAGGTTCGAATCCTGCCCGGGGCACCAAATAAAAACGGGTCATCCATTTGGATGGCCCGTTTTTGTTTGTGCTCTGGGTAGCAGACGAGAACCTGCCGGTTCGACAAAATTGTCTGGAACAATTTTGGGCGCAATCGTATGCGCCCGGAGGGTGAGGCCCAGGGATGGGCCGAATCACAAAATTGTCTGGAACAATTTTGGACGCAATCGTATGCGCCCGGAGGGTGAGGCCCAGGGATGGGCCGAATCACAAAATTGTCTGGAACAATTTTGGACGGCTGCAAGCCGCCCGAAGGGCGAGCACCAAGGATGGTGCGAGTCAATCCTGCCTTGGCAATAAACTCATTTACAGCCTGCTTGAGTCCCCTCTCCGCCCGAATAAACCAAATCAGTCTTGGCAGCCATAATATAATCATTCCGGCGCAAGCCACCAGCAGTGTGCGTCCACCAGGACACAGTCACCCTGCCCCACTCTATCAGCAGCGAAGGATGATGGTTTTCTTTCTCTGAGATATCTTTTACGTAGTTAGCGAACTGAATCGCCTCTACAAAATTCCCGAATCGGTAGGTTTTGACGAGCTTTCGCACGCCTGACTCAGGCTCCCTGCTCCAGCCGGACAAGTCACCGAATAGTTTATCCTCTTCAGTCAGGTCCATCTCTTCCGTCTGGCGTTCACAGGGCTCGCACTTCTGGCGGCCAAGATCACTATCCTTATCATTACCAGTCATCATGTCTACTACCCCTATTGGGCTTGCGATTCATTTACTGACAATACCTAAGGGCTATGCTGCCCAACGCCAAGGGGCGCCGGGCAGCAGTGTTGAAGCTTATGAATTATTGATCGTAGCGATGTTCTCGGCCACGAACAAATGATCTTCGAACATTTCCTCAGTCATCGTGCCGCTGATGACAACTTCATCGCCAACATCGAGCTGAAGATAACCCACATTATCCAGAGCGTCATAACCCAGCTCGTCAACTTCGACGATCATCAAACGACCGTCAGAGTTCAGGACAATTTCCTCCTCCAGAGGCTCAACCGCAGTGATGGTGCCCTGAATGGTCGCGTCACCATCCATGATCGGGTCTACGACAGTAACAATGGGGTCAAAGAAGGCAAATGACTCCTCATCAACTGGGCTGGCGTAAAAATAGGAGTTTATAGACTCAACGTAAACGCTACTTGCCTCGATTGTGGTCATCTCAAAGAAATCGTCATCAATCAGGCCATTGACCACTACTTTGTCGCCTTCCATCAACTTGTACCCATCTGCATCACGATCACCATCATCCATTTCTACTGTGACAGAAGCGCGCCCATAGTCCAGCAGAAATGAGTCTGCAGTGACTGACTCGACCGTGCCACTCAGGCTGATCCAGGTGTCGTCTGGCTGCAGATAAGGGGATTGTGATTGGGCTGCAGCTGCAGCAGAAAACATAAGGGCACTAACAGCACTCATTAGCTTAAAATTTTTCATGACAACCTCCTATCGTCTATAAACGATTATTGGAACTAATGGTTTGTCAATAAAAATCCTTACAAGAAATATTCTCATTGTCAAATCTTCGAAAAATTCTGTTACAACTCGAATGTGCCCAGCTGCCCTCCCGCTTCTTCCTGGAACAAAACGATGAATTACTGGTCTAAAGTCTAGCGAAACGTAGGTAAATGCAGATCCCAGCGCAAAGCTGCTATACGAAGCACAACTACCAGCGCACCCCCGACCAGAAACGCAATCTGCTGTGACACACCAATCGCCTGCAAAACAAGATACAGACTTACGCCAGCAATGGCAGCAGACGCATAAATCTCCCGTTGCAGGATCAATGGAATACGCGCGGTTACCACGTCTCTCAGAACACCGCCGGCGACTCCCGTCATTGTACCCATCAGCACGACAATCAGTGGAGGCACCTCTGCCAGCTCGGCAAGCCTGGCGCCTGAAAGTGCAAACAGCGCGAGACCAAAGGCGTCGGCAACACGCAGGCTCATTACCGGTGGTGGGCGGAATCTTACATAGGCAACGGTAAGCAATGCGGAAATAATGATCACCAGCAAATAACTGACATCTGCAATCCAGAAGATGGGGTGCCGATCAAGCAGGACGTCGCGCAAGGTACCGCCGCCAACTGCGGTCATAGTCGCAACAACGATCACACCCAGGATATCAAGGGCGCGGTCCCGAGCAGCCAGGACACCGCTGACGGCGAAGACTGCAATGCCGACAAGATCCAGAATGTAAAACAGCATCACGCTACTCGCTACGGATCACTCGAGCGGCCTCTGAAGCGCGCAGGACCAACTCCTGAACGGTATCAGCACCATCCAGAACAGACCACCCCACTGTGTAGTCGATGGTGTGCTCCTGCACGCTGACTCTATGATGCATGGCGACACGGGCCAACAGTCGATGATGATCGGGCGGTGAAACATCAACCATCAATACTACAAAATCATCATCTCCGTAGCGGGCCATCAGGTCTGACTTGCGGAATGTGTCCTTGAGCACGCGACAGAACTCCAACAAAGCTCTGTCACCTGCCACTGGACCATGATCCTCATTGAATTTCTTGAAGTTCACAAGATCAAATAAAAACAAAGTAGCGTGAGTACCGGCATCCTGAGCCAGCGCCAGCACATCGCGCGCACGCGCATTAAAGCCGCGTCTATTTAACAGGCCTGTCAAAGTGTCACGGTGCGCCACATAGTCTGAGGTCAGCTCATTCTCAAGCATCTGTGCCAGTCGTTCCAGCTTCCACTTGCCACCCTCATTGAGTGTTCTCGGTTTACGATCGATCAGACACAGTGTACCCAGCCTGGCGCCACTGCCCGCATGAATTGGGCTGCCCGCGTAGAAGCGTATGTAAGGCTCGCCGGTAACCAGTGCGGTCCCCTGGAATCGCTCGTCGGTCGTGGCATCGGCAACCACCATCACATCATCTCCACAGATGGCATGTGAGCAAAACGACACGCTGCGGGGAGTTTCGCGCATTTCCAGACCGTGTGATGATTTGAACCACTGACGTTCGCTGTCTACCAGACTGAACAGGGCAATCGGCACATCAAAGAGCCGTGCAGCCAATGCCGTCACCCTGTCGATTCGTTCATCTTCTTCGCTGTCCAGTATTTTGAGTGACCTCAAAACCTGCAAACGATAGGCTTCATCCTCATTACGCCCCGCACGCAGCCAATTCAAAACCGCATCACCGGGCATCGGGCGCGCGACATGAAAGCCCTGCGCCAGGTCGCACCCCATATTGCGCAGATACTCAAGTGTTTCAGCTGTTTCAATACCTTCTGCGGACGCATAAAGCCCCAGGCCGTGACCCAGTTCTATGATTGCCTTGATGACGGTACGCGACTCTTTGGAGCTGGCAGCCGTCATCACAAAAGACTTGTCGATCTTGATCTCAGAAAATGGCAGGCGAGCCAGCTGGACCATTGATGAATAGCCCGTCCCAAAGTCATCGATCGAAAGGTGGAAACCCTTCATCCGCAAACGGGTAAGGATATCCAGAGAACTGATCGGGTCGTCCATGGCGCAGGTTTCGGTCAGTTCCAGAATTATTCGCTCGGGTGCAATACCCAGACTCTGGCAATAATCGTCCATTTGTTCAAACAACTTCAGATTACCCAGGGAACTGGCAGAAATATTGAGAGACAGCGTAACGTTCTTCAGGCGTCGGCGCAGGTAATCATTGTCAGCCGTTTTTTCAAGCGTGCCAGGCAGTGCAGCCAGCCAGCTGAGCGCCTGCTGCATGACGGTCTCAGTCAGCTCATCAATAAGATCATATTGCTCAGCCAGCGGTATAAATTCATCTGGACCTACTGTTCCACGATCTGGATGCTGCCAGCGTGCCAGTGCTTCAAATCCCGCCAGTGTGCTGTTGCGGCAATTAACCTTGGGCTGATAAACCACGTAGATCTGGCCCTGGGAAATTGCACTGCGCAGGTCGTCGACGCTGATCTTATTTTCCTGAGCCCCCTGATTGCTCCCGGGTTCAGTATTCTCGTGCCAGTCTTGGCGTTTTGGAGCCTTCAGGAAGGATGTCAGACTGGCGGCCGAGAACGGTTTCGGAAGCACACCCGCAATCCGCAGACCGTGCTCAGAGGCAGACCTTGCTGCGGCCTCGAGCACTCGCCCGCCTACACCACTGGTGAGCACAATATCCGCATCGCAGCCCATGCGCGCGAGCTCGACCATGACCTGTACGCCGTCCATATCTGGCATCACAAGATCCAGAGCAATATAATCAGGCGCCCACCGCTGCACTATCTCGAAAAACTCACTGGGACTGTCCGTGCTTCGAGTTTCGACACCGACTGAGCTGGCGATGGATACAATAGTTTTCGCTGTCAGCGGATCGTCATCGAGAATCAATAGTCGGATACTTCGTGTCACCACTTCGACCCCTCTGCGTTCACTAAGCCATCCAGTTTTTGCGCCAGATCAGCGCGTCGCCAGGGCTTGCTCAATAATAATGTTCCGGCAGGCAATTGCCCTGGGGCACCGGACTCCTGATCGAACGCATCTTCTGTGTAGCCAGAGGTAAACAGCACAGGCAGGTCGGGTCGAATTCTGATAGCCTCTCGTGCCAGCTCGGGGCCGTTCATCCCATCAGACATCCTGACATCAGTGAACAACAGATCCACCGGCGTACCTGCTGCCAAACGCTGCCTCAACACGTCCAGCGCCTGTTCACCATGATTGGCCGACAAAACCTGATAACCAAGTTCGCGAAACTGACGCTCGGCGTACTGCAGGACCAGCTCGTCATCCTCAACAACCAGCACGACCGGTTTACGTTCCGCTACTTTAGGTGAGTTACAACTTTGTAGCCTTTTCTGCTGTTGGTCAAGACCAATTGCATCAATATCTGCTACCGGTAACAGCAAGTGAATCACGGTACCCACCCCGGGGCTGGACTGAATGTCCAGATATCCCCCGGATTGCTTTACAAATCCGTAGACCATACTCAGCCCCAAACCTGAACCCTCGCCATTTCGCTTGGTTGTAAAAAATGGATCGAGCGCATGGCGCCTTACATCCTCTGTCATACCCTGACCATCATCCTCAACCGCTATTGCCACCCAATTCTCTGCATCAAGTTCTTTTTTTACCAAAGTCATTGATTCCGCACTGGCAGAGCTGGCAACGATCCTGATACACCCATTGTCAGCTATCGCGTCGCGGGCATTCAGACATAAGTTGAGCAGAGCATGTTCAAGCTGGCCGGGATCTATCATTACCGCTGGTATTTTATCCTTAATGACCAGCTCTAACTTGACGCGAGCGGGGATCACTCGCCGGACCAGTGGTTGAATACTGTTGATCAGATCCACCACATCCGTGGCCTGAGGCTCCAGGGATTGACGGCGCGCGAATGCCAGCAATCGCTGCACCAGAGCTTCAGCTTTCTCACTGGCCTGACGAATCATGTCACTCATATCGGCCAGTTCCGGATTATCTTTGAGCGCTTCAGTAAGCAGCTCGTTATTACCCTGAATCACAGTCAGCAGATTGTTGAAATCATGCGCCATACCGCCGGTCAGTTCACCCACTGTCTGCAGGCGCTGCGCGTGACCCAACTGTTCGGCCATTTCATTGCGCTCTGTCACATCGCTCATACCGCCAACAAGGCGCAATGCCTGACCACTCTGATCCCGCACAACGCGCATGTGCTCCTCAATCTCCGCAATGCTGCCGTCCTGACGTACGAACCGGTAGTTCATCATCAATTCTTCCGTATCACCGCGAACGGCACCCCACAGCGTGTCGAGTACTCTGTCACGGTCTTCAGGATGCAGGTGCGAGGTCCACACAGTGGGATCGCTCATCATGTCTTCACGTTCATAACCGAACAGCGTATTGACACCCTGATTCCACCAGATGACGTTATTGACAATATCCCAGTCGGAGATGGCATCAACAGTTGTACTGGCAACATGTTCGAAACGTTCGGCAAGCCGGTAGAGATCATCTATATCAATGGCCGAACCACACCACTTGATGATCAGTCCGTCCGCATCTTTCACTGGCGTACCCTGCACCAATAACCAGCGCCACTTACCGTCGTGTCGCTGGACGCGAACCTCCAGTTCATACTCCTTGCCCTCTGCAATGACTTCCGGCCACTTTGCCATGACAAGGGGTTTATCGTCGGGATGAACGCTGCCAAGCCAGCCAGCGTGGTTGATCAGATCTTCTCGCTGGCGACCGGTGTAGCGTGCAAAGGCCCGATTCACAAAATCGATGCCACCTTCTGCGGTAGCAGTCCATATGGTCTGCGGAATGGCATCGGCAAACAGTTGAAACTGTGAGCTGTACTGAAATGGTGAGAGTGGATTGTCCGGAGATGGCGTCAACTTTTCCAGGTTGCGATATTCCCTGCGCCACTGATGCTTTTCCATACGACTGCGCCGCAGACGAATTATGACGTATGATGTCAGCGCGGTCAGGGCTAATAGCTCGGTGATGGACATCAGACGATTGGTCAGCCAGTAGCGCATCGGCAGGCCTTCTGGCGACAACCATATACCCAGCACAGTCAGTGCGATCGACAGACCGGCCAGCGTCCACATGAATCTGAGGCTACCAGTAAAAGCAGCCAGTAGCACGCCAATCAGATACAGATCACCGTGCGCAAATCCCAGCGGTGTCTGGGAGTCCAGCCCAAATACCGCAATCAGACTTAGCACGCTGGCAATCTGCAACGGCCGTATTTTGATCAATTTCTAACACCTGCCTTCCCGGCACGTGCTTCTGCTGCACGTAATCGGATACCAGACTATCTGTCCAGCATCCTAACACGTGTCGTGCAAGTGACTGTAGCCCTAGAGTGGCAGCGCCAGATAGCGGTTGAAGCCTGATCCGCCCTGCGATCCAGCGTCATAGACAAAGCCGTAGACAGTCTGCTGACTGCCTTGACGATGCACCGAACCACGCAGCCAGCCAGCGTCGATTCCCTCAACTATAGGCACTGGCGCACTCCACTCCCCAGGCTGTGATGATCGCGTGTGGTAGATGTCCCGGCTTGTCTCATCGATAAAAATCAGATGCAGGGTGCCTTCATGTTGTATCACATCAGCACCGACCTGGTCGGAATCAACTGCGCCGCTGACAACAGCCCGCTCAGTCACGCGAACGGCAGGGCCCAGATCTTGTAATGCTGACAGTCGTCGTTCGTACAACAGCCCAGAACTCTCGCGATAAACGATAACAACGTCACCATCAGGCATCGCGACCAGCGGCAGGATGGCACCAACGTCCCGCTCACGCGTGCCGATCTGATCTGAAAGCCGCTGCGGCACCGATAGTTGCCCCTGGTTATCCAGTACGCGGACAAAAGCCCGCCCATCGGCAGACGTGTATCCCAGGACCACTGAATCGCTGGCAGTAGTCAGCAAGACCGCACCCGAGAACACAGGCATACCGACAGCGTCGGGATTGACGGGGTTGGCTGGCTGCCATTCTCCTGTCGACGAGCGCACCTGCCAGTAGAGCCCAGTGGCGCTTCCGTACACCGCTACCAGGCTGCCGTCACTGCGGGCGACAACATCTGCGACCTGCGTCGGTGGCTCAGACGGCTGAGCAATGGTTTCGGTGGTCACTACCCAGGCGTCAGGCTGAGCCAGGCCATCGCTCATCTCAAAGGCATGATGAACAACTTCATCACTGGTCTGATGAATAATGTGGATGGTGTTGCCGACCTGCACGGAACCAACACCCTCCAGATCGCCCAACGACGGCCGTGAGTCGCCGTCCACTTCGAACCAGCTGCGACCGTCATCGACCGACTTGACCATCATGAAGCGATTGTCTGTTTCGGATGGTTCCATAATGAAATATAGGTGCCCCGTTGCAGACTGGTATGGTCCAAGACGTGCCGGGGTCTCTACAAAGGTACCGCCTAAATGACCGGCCCTGGAGCGAAGTATGACCGGCGCGGGCTGCCTGCCTCCCAGCACCTGCCCCATGCCGTCCACAAGTCTGAACTCAAAACGCTCTTCATCCTCTGCAAAGCTGGGTCCGTCGGAAAAGCGACGAATGACCAGTGGCCACTCCCATTCCAGCGCGTCACCTGTTGTACGCCAGACCGGCGTCACGGCAGTTGCACTCAATGCAATTGCTTCATCCCATTCAAGCTCAGGATCGCCCAACAAGCGCTCAGTCTCCTCACCAGCCTGATAGGCAGTTGCTGTCAGGGTAGAGACCATGGGTGTGGCAAACGCCGGGTAGGGAAACTCAGCCATGCCAACTGGCAACCACTGACCATTGCCTCTTCGATACTGGAGTCTCAACTCGTGACCATGATCCGGAGCTGTTTTTGCGACTGTCTGTACTCGCAGACGAAAAGGATAATCGTAAAAAAGCTCAGCAGGTTGATTCTCTGCCGCAGCCCAGCCTGTATCGCTGTTGAGAGGTGTATCAAAATCAATTCGGTAACGGGAGGCCAGAACACGCAGCTCAGCAGATGGCTCGTCTACTGTCGATTGGGAAGATGAGTACTGACAACTGTTTATGCCAATCGCGCACACCAGAGCAAGAACCATATGAGCCAGCTGTCGGGGCAGTTTTCTGACTTCTCCGTGAGCTCGACGAACTGGCTTCAATGTCGCAGCTGTCCTTTTGATCATAATCACCACAAATGCTCCTGCCCCAAAAATATGGCTGGCAATGCTAGCAAAGACCACATGACGAATTCGTGACGGAGGCAGACTCATCAACTCAATGTGTTACATTACAGAATTATTCGACATGCAGTAGATTTATTATGTTGAAACAGACAGGACGTTTCACTGGCGCCAGCCGTCACCAGGCTCGCCTGATCTATGTTGTGCTGACATTGATGACTCTCTACTTCGGCGTGATCGGGACGCTCAACGTAGTGGTCTTCCAGGACTATCTTGTCGCCGCTCTCGACTACGCTGGCGCGGTCGCAGTGACAGCTGTGCTTGTGTATTTTCACCGCAGTACACAACTCGCAGTGGCTTCCTGGCTGGTTGTCGGGGTATTGATTGCCGTGCTGCTCAGCTTCGTACATATGGCCGATGGACGAGCCTATTCGCTGATGTGGGTGACACTGCTGCCGCCTGTCACCTTTTTTCTTCTTGGTCGTCATGCCGGTGCGTGGATATGCGGATTGATATTTACGTATGTCTGCACCTTTGTGTATCTGCGATTGCCTTACTGGCCGCCTGCCGAAGTGACTATTGGCAGCCTTCTGAACATTATCGAGGTATTGACCGCGCACTGGTTCCTGTTTCGCCTATATGAGAGATCACGCGCTGAAGCCTTCGCGGAGCTCGAGCACCTATCCACGACCGACCCGCTGACCGGCCTCTTGAACAGAAGCCGACTGGACTCTGTGCTGCAAGAGGAAATCGATCGACATCAACGCAGCGGACAGCCTCTGTCGGTAGTGCTTTGTGATCTTGATCATTTTAAACGCATCAACGACAACTACGGACACCTGACAGGTGATCAGGTGCTTGTCGAAACAGCTGCCCTAATCCGCGAAAGCATGCGAAAAACTGACCACAGTGGTCGTTGGGGTGGCGAAGAATTTCTCTTGATCTGCCCGGACACCAGCACTGACGCCACGCACACGATCATAGACAAGCTGCGCAGGGCTACGGCAGACGCTTCCCTGCCACACGCTTTGCAGATCAGTCTCAGCTTTGGGATCGCGACCTGGCGTGCATCCGAATCCAGCGACCAGTTGCTGAAGCGCGCAGACGACGCACTCTATGAAGCAAAGCGCAGCGGGCGCGACCGTATAGTTCTTGCCCCGCAATAAAAAAGGCCCGTCGCAACGGGCCTTTTTTTTACTTCACACACCTGGCTGTGTCACTTACACCGATTAGAACTGCAGCAGTGCACGTGCATACAGGCGACGACCGCGACCATCGAACACACCGGCATCATAATTGATGGCACCTGACTCTCGATATGGCAGTGGTGCATTGAATGCATCAAGCATACCGACAGTGAAGATGGTGGTTCCCAGGTTCTGGTTGGCCCACTCGTGGGTGTAGTTGTACTGCAGATCAACACTACTGTAGCTACCAATCGTACGGCTCATGACAGCACGAACCTGATCATTGGCAGTAGCAAAGGTGTTGTCGTAAGCCAGGTCCTCATAAGATCCGATAAACCGGGTGATGATCGACACACCATGTTTGGCACTGTTGTTCATCCAGCTAAGAGCCACATTTCCTTTGTGGTCTGGCAGCGAACGAACCAGGTTGCCGTCGCCAGTTGTACCTGCAGCGTCAAATACACCTGTCTCCAACAGACCCAGTTCCAGACCGGGCACATCTTTCAGTGTGTACTGATTGACAAAGGTGTAGTCCATACCCACGCGGAAACGACCCCAGTCATTGGTCCAGGAGTAGCTGGCCTTGAAGTCAACACCGTCAGAGATGATGGTGCCGGCATTGATGGTCGACAGTTGCGTTGTTGTCAGCGCGCCTGTGGACACACCGAATGTACGCACGACGCCCTCAATCTGGTACGCGGCCGGGTTAACTACGCAGTCCAGACGCGAGCCGGCCTTGACGTCGGTAAAGCCCGTCTGACCACCCGGATTGCCCTGGGTGTTCGGGTCTGTACCCCACTGGGCAGCCAGCGCCACAGGATCACAAGGTGTCAGCTGTTCCAGGTTAGCCCAGGGACCAGTGCGGCCGGAGGGGATGGTTCCGTTAAGTACATAGTTCTTCGGATCGGCTGCGGCCTGCTTGAACAACTCCAGCTCGTCAGCAATCGCCGAGATACCCGGTTGTGGCAGTACCTTGTCGGTCAACTCGAAACGCCAGAAGTCGGTGGTTACACTGAGTCCTTCCAGCGCACCGCCTGGCGTCCAGATAAAGCCGGCACTGAAGGTGTCCGCGTACTCATTACCAACATCCGGAGCAGGGCCACCCAGGGTGTAGGTAAAGTTGGGCAGCGCATGTTCATTGCTGACCGGCAACAGGCCCGCCCGCACCGCCTGGTTACGCAGCGGGTCACGGAAGGTATTGCTTGAAGACTCCAGACCCTCTTCCACGATTCCCACGTTAGGGGCACGGAAAGACTGGGAGAACGAGCCTCTCAGCAACAGGGAGTCCAGTGGTCGCCAGCTGGCTGCAATTTTTGGCGTGATTTCGCTGCCGATATTGCCGCCGTAGTCTTCATATCGAAGCGCGATCTGAGTTTCGACATTTTCGATCACAGGCAGCGACAGTTCGGCAAACACAGCAGAAACGTTTCTGTCGTTACTGTAGTTGAAGATACATTCCGAACACTCAAAGTTATTACTTACATAATGCGTGGTATTGGGCTGCCCGTTTCGGCCCCAGTCAAGAATCGCGTTTGCCAAACCTGGCTGGTTCATCAGCGGCGCATTCGACTTGTTGTTCTGCATACGGTACTGACCACCCACCGCGAACTGGGACATACCGCCGCTCATCTGCACCAGGTCACCGGTCAGCACGGCGTCAATCACACCCAGTTTATTGCGTTTGTCGGCACGCTTGATGGTCGGGTTCATCCAATCCATCAACTCATCACTGTTGGCCAGTGCTGGGTTGGTCATGGACGTCAGGAAGGGGTTGTAGAACATACAACCATCTTTGCCCTGGTTATTACTGGTCAGAGCCAGCGAGAGACTTTCACGCGTGGTGAAGACGAAGCCCGGGAAAAATGTCTGCGTGTAGCCTTTATAATAGGCCTGGTTACTGACATTCCACATGGTCGGTATAGCGCCGCCGAAGGGGCCTGGCTCATCACGGAAGTTGAAAGTGGATATACCATTCGGCGTACAGTTGGGGCCGCCCAGGCCATTCACAGCCAACTCGGCACGATCACGCTGGAAAGTCTGATACTCCTGTTCGAAGCTGGTGCCGCTCCAGGAATAACTGACGTCGTAGTTGAAGCGCCGGTCGTTCATGGCATAGAACTCGCCTTTCACACCAGCCTGCACACCCAGCGTATGGGTCTCAGTGATGTTGGAATTGCCGCCCATGCGTGGCGTGTTGCCGCGTTGCACGCTGGCGTAGAACGGCACATTCAGACCGCCATTGGCCAGGGCGTTGGGTGCATTCGGGATGCTGGTCGGACGTGTCAGTCCAGCCTTTCCTGCATAGTAGCCCAGCTCGGCTGTCATGCCGATGCCGTAGCCTCCGAATGCCGGATTGCCCGCGTGTGATCCTGGTGCAGCCAGGAAGACGGTGGGGCCCCGTGAACCGTTGGCACCTGAGTCCGAACGCTCAATGGTAGTATCCGAGTACTGGAAGAATGAATAAAACTCGGCTTTGTCACTGAACACGTGATTGAAGGCACCAGCGATACTGTCACGCTCGGAACCTACCTGCAGGTACTCCCAGTCCTCGGTGAACTCGCGGCAGGTGCCACTGTTTGAACCACGACGGTCGGTACGGGTACCTGTAAAGAAAGGTGTGCCGTCAGCAGACGTAAGGTCATCACACAATGGATCGGTGAGCACGGTATTTGAAGAACCGCCTTCAGCAATGTTGCGCTGTGTAATTTCCTGGTTCAGATAAGCGGTATTGATGCGGGAACCAAATGCCGGGTTGGCCATAGTGGCACTTATGTTGCCAGCCATTGCGCCCACTGTACCAGTGTACTCCACATATTCGTTGTAGAATCGCCCATATTTAACCGGCACGGGATCGCGGCGGAACACTTCGCCTGAAATCACAAAGTGAGTGTCACCGCTGTCGCTGGCCCAGCCCCAGATAGCGCTGCCGGTGCGGTCCTGACGATTGGTGGCGCTGTCCAGAGCCTGCACATCACCGTAAATCTCCAGGCCTTCGAACTCGGTTCGCATGATGACGTTGACCACACCTGCTACGGCATCCGAACCGTAGAGTGCCGAGCCACCATCAGTCAGAACTTCTACCCGTTCCACCATGACCAGTGGGATTGTATTGATATCGACGAATTCGCCACCGCTGCGGGTAACCGTAGCGGCAGACACCTGGCGCTTGCCATTGACCAGTGTCAGTGTTGAGTTTTCACCCAGGTTGCGCAGGTTGACGTTGGCGGTACCGGACAGTGCCTGGCCCTCACCTGCGCCTTCATTGGTGAATGAACCAGAGTTGATCTCCAGATTCTTGATGACATCCCAGACCTGGGCGGCGCCCTGGGCTTCGATGGAGGTACGATCTACAGTGGTGACGGGTGAAGGCGCATCGAGTGGGCTGCCACGCAGGTAGGAGCCTGTGACGATTACTTCTTCTACTTCAACTTCGCTATTCTGGCTGTTCTGGCTCTGGGCCATGACGGGAAGGCAGGTGGCACCTGACACTACACCAATCATTAGCACCAGGGACTTCTTTTTAAAACCAGGCCAATTGGACATTGGTTATCTCCCTGTGATTCTTATTTTGGGAGGCGTGACTGCTGCTTAACGCCGCTTTAGCTCTAGCAATTCGGCACTACTACTGCACCAAAACGGTGCCGGAAAATAGAGAGAATTACGTGAAACTGCGATCGATTGTAGCTAGCAGTTACGAGAAATAGAAGAGATTTATAGCTTTGACGTTAAAAATTCATGAGTTCTATAAAAAGTCTTTGCTTGTCACTACTTTAGACTTCTAACTTATTGTTTTAGAAATCTAAAACCAGACTGCAGAGATGTCATTGCGATCGATGACCAAACAGGCGAGACAGGCGCTTGCATGTCAAATACCGATTTATCTGGTTTTGGGCTATGATGCGCGTTTTCTAAAACGAGCGTGAGAGCCACTTACCATGAATCGAAGCCTCATCACATCAGCACTGGCTGCCTGCCTGTTTGCTTTGCCAGCATTGCAGCAAGCCAATGCGCAATTGTTTCCGCGCGGCAATGGCCTGGCGCTTGCGGACGTTGATCGCTTTGACATGTATGTCCAGATACTGGACTGGGTTGATATCGAACAGGATGAAACAACTTTTCGCCTGTCGACACTCAAAGAATTCGAGGAGCAGCTTGCTGAGGTGGGCATTCGTCGCCAGGCAGCCAGCCGCGACTATCTGGTCTGCGCCCTGCAGGCCCGCCAGCAGGACAACGAAGTGACCTACTCGACCTCACTGGAATACTGGCAACTGGAGTCGACCGGCCCACACAGGCTGATCTGGCAACAGAGTCGACTGGCCGGCAGTACGGCGCGTCGATTCGATGCTGAGCGAGTGGCGGCGGACTGTGCCGGTGTGCTCATCGCTGAATGGCAGCGCTGGAACAACACCTGACGCACAGACTCCTCTGCTTATTGACCCGCCCGGGCCTGCTCGGGCGAGTACCCCAGCACTTTCTCCCGATAGGCGCGCCGCCCGTAGTACCAGCGGGTCAGATCATCAAGAATAAGATACAGACACGGAATCAGGAACAGCGTCAGCATGGTGCCGAAAGCGATACCGAACGCGAGTGACAATGTCATGGGTTTGACCAGCTGAGCCTGCATACTGGTTTCGAACATGATAGGCAAAAGACCAAAAAAAGTCGTCAGTGTCGTCAACAGGATGGCACGGAAGCGACTGGTACCAGCATCCAGCACCGCCTGAATGATTGACTGACCATCACGCCGTCCCCGGTTCACAAAGTCCACCATGATCAGACTGTCATTCACGATCACACCTGCCAGCGCTACCAGCCCAAACAGTGACATCATGCTGACCGTCACATCAAATACCAGGTGTCCGATCACCGCACCGATGACACCAAACGGTATCACTGACATCACGATCAGCGGCTGCACATAGGACCTCAGCGGAATCGCCAGCAGAGCAAAGATCAGGAACATTGCTGCCATGAAGAACAATGCTATACGCTGAATCAACTCAGCCTGTTCCTCACTGGCACCACCCAGCCCAAAGTTGACCTGCGGATAGGTGCGCAGCAACTCCGGAATGTAATTACTCATGACGTCGCGAATGATGGTCCCGGACTGGGCGACCTCAGGATCGACATCAGCGGTAACTGTCACTGTGCGTTCCCGGTCGATTCGGGTAATGGTGGCAAAACCCTGACCGACATCCACTTCAGCCACTTCACTGAAAGGTACCTCAGTACCGTCCTGAGCACGAATCCGCATGTTCTCCAGATTCGCGATTGATGTACGCTCCGCTTCCGGGTAGCGCACCATGACCTTCAGCTCGTCACGGCCACGCAGCAGGCGCTGAGCCTCCTCGCCGTAAAATGCCTGCCGCACCTGTGTGCCCATGGTATTGGCGGTTAGCCCGAGCTGCTCGGCTCCGGGTTTGATCTGCAGTTTAATTTCATTGCCGCCGCGGCTATAGGAGTTGTTGACGTCAAACACGCCGGCATATTCAGAAAGTTTTTGCTGAAGCGCATTGGCTGCCAGCTCCAACTGTTCATAGTCGGTACCGGTGAGCCGCAGATTGATGGGGGTGCCACCACCAGCACTGGTACTGGAGAAGAAGCGGATCTCCTGAGCGCCAGGTATCTCACCTACCCGCTCACGCCAGCGCTGCTCAATTTCCATCGGCGACACCGAACGTTCTTCCGCCTTGGTCAGCTCAACCAGCAGGGAACCGCCGAGATCGCCGCTGGTAAACACAGCGACGTGATCCACCGGCCGCTCGCCATCAAACTCGTCATTGAGCCCGAGTATGCCGCTTTCCATTCGCGTCAGTGCGTCATTACGCGCCTGGAACGAGGCACCTTCATTCATGGTGAGCTCTGCCTGAATGAAGTCGCTGGGGATATTGGGGAAAAACTCAAACCGCACAACACCGCCGGCAATCATTCCGCCGCTGATAATCAGCAGGCCAAGAAAACCAGCCACCGCTACATAGCGCGCTGCAAGCACTTTCTCCAAAGCCGGACGATAGACATTACTGATGAACCGGGACAGGCCGGCTGCCACCCACTCCTGATAGCGCTCCAGCCAGCTGCGTTTACTTTTCGGTTTGCGACCGATCTTTGAATGCGCCAGGTGGGCCGGCAGAATCAGCTTGGATTCAATCAGTGAAAACAGCAGGCACAGGATCACTACCATGCCAATCGCTTCAAAAAATGGAGCGACCTGCCCCCCAACCAGCAGCATGGGCGCAAATGCCGCGATGGTCGTCAGAACACCAAAAGTGGCAGGCACAGCCACCCGCTTGACCCCTGCCACTACATTGTCCAGAGAGTGCCCGTTCTCCGACACCTCGGAATGCACACTCTCGGCGGTAATGATGGCATCGTCAACAACAATACCCAGCACCAATATCAGACCAAACAGACTGATCATATTGATGTCGACCGGGAAAGGCCCGAGCGGCATCAACCAGATGGCGCCAAAAAACGCCACTGGAATACCCACCATTACCCACAAGGCTATGTTCAGGCGCAGAAAGGTAGTCAGTACCAGAAACACCAGTACGGCACCCATCACCAGATTGCCCAGCATCATATTGAGCTGGCCTTTCAGGTAAAAGGCATTGCTGCCCCAGGTATCGATGTTTACGCCGGGCGGAAAAGTCCCTTCGTTGCGTTCAATGTACTCCATCACCGCGCGCTCTACTTCGAGTACGCTCTGCTCGGGCGTGACCATGACCTGAATGTTCAGGGCACGCTCACCATCGAAGCGCGAAAAGTTTTCTGTCTCAACAAAGCCGTCCGTCACAGTGGCAATATCGCGCACCAGCAGGCGGCTGCCGTCCGGGTTGGTCCGCAGCACGATCTCGCCGAACTCCCGTCCGGTATATGCCTGCTGCTGGGTACGCAACTGAATGCGTCCGTTTTCGGTGCGAATGGCGCCGCCCGGCACATCGATTGACCCGGCGCGAACTGCCGAAGCGACCTGCGCCAGCGTCAGACCATATTCCCGCAGCGTATGTTCAGAGACCTCGATTGCTATTTCATAGTCGCGATCACCCTGTATCTGTGCCTGACTGACCTCTGGCAAAAGCAGGACATCGTCGCGAATCGATTGTGTCAGCGTTTTCAACGCGCGATCGCCCAGGTCGCCCGATACGGAAATCTGCAGCACTGGCTGTACCATTTCAATTTCGCGGACGAATGGGCGTTCGACACCATTGGGGAAAGTCGAGATTCGATCAATGCGGCTTTTAACTTCGTTCAGCAGCTCGGTCACGTCGTAACCACTGGCGACCTCAATCGAGACATTACCCGATCCTTCCCGGGCCGTGGAGCGCAGTCGATTTACGCCGCTGAGATCCTGGATGGCCTCTTCAATGGGAATGACAATGGCCAGTTCCACTTCCTCTGGCGCTGCGCCCGGGTAGGCCATTGATGCATTGATGGTGCGGGTTTCAAATTCGGGAAACACCTGAATCTTGATAAAAAATACCGATGCGACACCGGCACACAGAATAAACAGCATGAGCAGATTGGCAGCTACGCTGTTGGCGCAGAACCAGGCAATCATGCCCTTGTGTTCAGTTTCAGGGATTGATTTCATGATGCAACCTGCACCGGATTGACTCGCATACCATCAACAGGGACACGCACCGGCGACACAATAACCTGGTCACCCTGCTGAATGCCCTCTTCCACATACAACCAGTTGGTATCGGCATGAATGATCGTAACCGGGCGCAGACGCAAACGCTGCTCCTGATCCATGACCATCACCTGGTTGTCATTGGTCATCGCAGCCGGCGGCACCCGGTAGACTCCGGAGAGTACACGTCCCTGCAGGCTTGCACTGACAAAGGTACCTGCAAGCAGCGGGGTATTCGTGCCACCCGATGAAAGACGGTAAGGATCCTGAATACGGGCAACGGCGTAGTACATCCGGCTGCTGCTGTCGACGACAGCTTCAGTCCGCACGATGCTCGCGCGCCACTTTTGCTGTTCACCGGCGACCTCAGCACGCAGTTCAACGGGAACGGTCTCGCGGCTCAGTGATTGTCCAGGCATCGGCAAATCCAGCCATGCCAGATCATTTGCACTTAGTGGCAGACGGATTTCCGCGTAGTCGGTGGCAAATACCTCGGCCACCTGAGAACCCGCGCCGAGGTACTGGCCTACGTCCACCAGCTTTTCGCGTACCAGCGCATCATAAGGCGCGCGAATCCGTGTCCGTTCCAGTTGCCGCTGCGCCCGTGCCAGTTCGGATTCCGCCAGCAGCACTCGTGCCTGGGCTTCTTTAAGAAATGGGGTACGCAACGCGAGCAATGGCGCGTTTTCACGCGGGCGGCCTGACAGGTCCCACTCACGCGCCGCCTGATCAGCCTGGGCCTGCTCCTGGGTCAGCTGCGCTTCAGCCGAGAGCAGATTCGCCTCGGCCTGAGAAACAGTTACCTGATAGTCAGCATCATCCAGTATGACCAGCACTTCTCCCTGGCGCACATAGCCACCTGATACAAGTTTGTCCGACACCGAACGCACCATGCCGGAAACTTCTGCGACCAGGGTAGTTTCGGTACGGGGTATGACCGTACCCTGCGACTGGATGACAATTGGCAGGTCACTGCGCGCGACCGTCATGGTCTGCACCGGCACAACCCGCTCTTCAGCAGCAACACTCTCTGGTTGAGGACGCAAGGACACCAGCGCTACTGCCAGCGCAATAGCTCCCACCACGATGACTGGCGGCAAAAGGCGTCGCAGCCACAAAGATTGATTGGAAACGGCAGGTTCATTCATAGAGCAAGGTCCTGAAAACTGAATAGCTAATAGAAGTGAATTCGGCGAACTTGCGAGTAGCGATGCGATTGGAATTGTTATTGCGCGATGTCACACCCTTATACCGCGAATTCTGCAGGGGTGACTATTACCCATAAGTATTGATGCTACACACTACAACCACTGTTTATTCGTATACCAGTGCCAAAAGTCCTGTAGTCGATGAACAACCTTTTTTGCGCGCCAGATTGTAAACTTCTCGCGATTACTGCTGTTTACTACCGCCAAAGGCCTTAACAAGTGACTGACTCAGGTCGCTGACAACCAGGGTCATCACGGCAAAGTCCTGATCAAACTGTTGGGCAGCGTCCTCGGCATCAGCCTCTCGGGCTTTTTCGAGCACCATATCCTCAAACCGGACTCGACTGAGGGTCAGATCCGCTGATACATGACAACTCACCGCCTCGTTCCACACTACACCCAGCTTTTTAACCTGTTTGCCTGCCTCAAGATGCACAGTTACTTCCTCTGCGGTCAGGTCCTGTGACTTGCAACGTATGACATTGCCATCTTCAAGTGGGTTGATAAGCTCGCAGTCCTGGTCAATCTGAAAACCGTCTGAGCCATGGCCGTCCCGCAGCCAGCCGGTCATGACTGCCATTGGTGAATCGTTAACATCCAGCAGACGTACCGGAAACGAACCCAGGGCATCACGCAGCGAGGAAATCAGTTCCTCTGCCTGGGCAGCACTGCTGGTGTTGACGACTAACAGACGCTGCTTCAGATCAATATAGGCATGCAGCACACGGTGCCGGCTGAAAGCTCGCGGCAACAGATCCGCCACCACATCATCCTTGATCTGCAATTTTTCCTTGCGGTAGACCTTGCGATCATCTCGCGTTTCAATCTCCTGGACGCGGTTATCGGCTTCCTCATTAACGACAGCGGCAGGCAGTATCTTCTCCTGCTTGCGAAGACAGACCAGCACGTAGTTACCGAGTTCATGAGTCAGCACAGTCGACCGATCATCATCACGGTTGGGAGTGACCGGGTTTACCCAGCCAGCGGCGCTGCGCTCACCGGCACTGCAGGGGCGAAAGGCATGCTGCGCGACGGCTTCTGCCAGCGCATCTGTCGTCAGTGTGAAGTCATCAGCCAGTGCATAAAGACGAATATTTTTAAACCACATGAAACCCAGTCCTACTTTCTTGCCAGATTAATCGAGGCTGGCATTGTACTGGAAAGTGATTGGAATCACACAAATGAATTGCCATGGAAATTTGCGTCACGCATTTGTTGACAGGAAAAATTACAGGCATAAAATGCGCAGCATCAACAGATCCAGTCATGGTAATAACTTTCATGAACACCACACGCAATCAATATAGCGCTCACCTGCAGGAAGTCCTGCTGCTGGCTGCTGCGTGCTGGTTCAGTAAATCCCAGATTTCCAACCGCATTCATGCTCGTCGTGCACAGCGCAATCTGCTGTCCATGCCACAGGCGTGTGTGCGCACGATGAAGATTAGCCGGGAGGTCCGCCCGACGACGTAGTTCTGATAACACTTCAGACCAACGGTCAACAGAAAGGCCCCTGAGTTAAGTCGATTCAGGGGCCTTTTTTTTGGCCATCAAAATAATGAACGGTAGTTCAGGATAAGAAGAGATTGATGATGGAAAATCAATTACGAAGAAACATCAAGGTCGTGTATGCACTGGCTTTCTTTCACATGTTCATGCTGATTGTGCCGGTGCTGGTGCCATTGTTCCAGAGTCGCGGATTGACACTGGCAGAGGTGTTTTATCTGCAGGCAATCTATGCTGCATTCATTGTGGTGATGGAAGCGCCATCGGGGTATCTGGCCGACCTGCTAGGTCGCCGACTGGTGTTGATCATTGGTGCTGCTGCGCATGCACTGGGATACATCTGGCTTAACTTTGCCACCGACTTCTGGGGCCTGTTGTACTTTGAAATCCTGATGGCGGTTGCAGTCAGTATGATATCAGGCGCCGATCTGGCTCTGTTGTATGACAGCGAAAAGGCGCTGGCCGCTGAAGACAATGACCACATCTACAGTGTGGCCCATCTGGGTTTCATGAAGTCTAGCGCCGAAGCACTGGGAGCGCTGCTGGGCGGCGCCCTGGCCATGGTGTCCTTCGATGTGATGATTCTGGCACAGTCGATGACAGCCTGGGTTTGTCTGTGGATGGCACTCACCATTACGGAACCACCTGTCACTGAAGAAGATGGCAACGGAAAACGTGTCGTCAGTCTGGCGGATATCTGGCGACACCTGGCCAAAGGTGATCCGATATTAAAAATGGTCTTCTTCGCCCTTCCCGTATACAACCTGGCTACGGTACTGGTCGCCTGGCTGGTGCAACCCTTCTGGGACAGCATGGGCCTGTCACTGGCAGTGTTCGGGATGCTCTGGTTTGCACAGAGCATGACGGTGGCCATCGCCAGCAAACTGGGTTACGAGCTGGAAAGGCGAGCCGGACCGGTTGCAGCGCTTTGCACGCTGGGGGTCTTGCCGATCATCGGAATATTTGGCATGGCCTGGCTGAGTGGCTGGGTCGGAATCCTGTTCGGATTTGTCCTGTTTTTATCCAGAGGCCTGAGCCAGGTTATCCTGGTAAATGCCCTGAATCGTCGAATCCCGGGCAGATTCCGCGCAACAGTCAATTCACTGAACAGCCTGATATTCCGATTTGGATTTATCGTGGCCGGTCCCTTGATGGGACTGTTGGCGCAGGATCACGGTGTCGCTTTTGCGCTGAATGCTGTCGGCGCCATGCTGGTGGTCAGCTTTTTTGCAGTGATGCTGCCGTTGATACTTGCCGTACGAAAGCTATTGCTTGCCACGACGGTACAGTCGGCGCAGGTCAAACCAGGTGCGGATGCGACACCCTGATGCCATGCCCCCTGTGAGAGTCAGCCCCCTGCAGGGGGCTGATCTCTACACTGAAGCCCTGACGCTTTTTGGCAAGGTGTTTATTGTTTGAGGCATACTCCGCCAGCAACTCTGCTGTTACACCTGGCGCTTCTTCACTCGTCAGATCAAGTACACCAATGGAAAGATTGAGTAGCGGATGAGTGCGCCAGTTTCCGTCGCGATCAGGCGCCTCAAACCCGTTTGCTGTCAGGTGTTCACTGCGATACAGACGCCGACACAATTGCTGAAACTGAACGTTCAGTTTGTCCAGTCTTTCATGCCAGTCGTCGCTACGTAACACCAGCATAAAGTCGTCGCCACCAATATGACCCACAAAGTCGCAATCGGGGTCACATATAGACTTAAGTATCTGAGCAAGCCCCAGCAGGATTTCATCTCCTTTGCCGTAACCATAGATATCATTAAAGGGCTTGAATGAGTCGATGTCGATGTAACACAGTCGCGCCGCCAGCTTTCCTTTTAGCAATCGATCCAGACACTCATGAATGGACACATTACCCGGCAGCAAAGTCAGGGGGTTGGCGGATTGCGCCTGCCTCACCTGAAGTTCGGTTATCTGTCGAAGAACATCAATCACACGGCCAAGTCCGGCATATTGACCGGCATCGGTGATGATAAAATCTTCTTCCAGGCGTTGCCGGGCACGGCTGGTCAACAGCCGACTGACGCGCTGCAGACTCTGCTGGACATCTACTATCAGGGAATCTGACGCAAGCATCTGGGCAATGGGTTTTCTACCATGCAATTCCATCGCGTAGGGCTTGAGCATCACCTGACTCAGCGCGTGGCAGTGGACAGACCCCAATGGCACGTTATTGTCATCCAGCACCGCCAGACTGTTAAGACTGGGCTGACGCTGAAAGCGCTGCAAGACATCGACCACTCTCTCACGATGATGCACACCCGCAACAGGAATCACCAGGCTATGAAGACCGCCGGCCTGGCCGTCACTGCGCTCCACCGCATCAAGCTGCTGACCAAGCGCTGCGTGTGTCAATTGAGGGCAGTGCGAGGGACGTTCGAACCAGTAGCCCTGCATCCACTCCACGCCCATCTCCGCCAGCGTATTGAATTCCTCAGAATGCTCTACACCCTCTGCAATAATGTGGGATCGCGATGCTTTTGCCATGGTCAGAATTGAACCAACGAATTCACGCTTGACGGTGTCCTTATGGATGCCGTTGATAAAGTGCCTGTCAATTTTGACGTACTCTGGTTTCAGCTCGGTCCACAAACGAAGTCCCGAATAGCCTGCCCCAAGATCGTCGATGGCAATGGCAAAACCCATGCTGCGATAGTGATGCAATGCGTTCTGCAGCAAACCCACATTGTCGATTGGCGCATGTTCGGTCAATTCGATAACCAGACGGTTGGCGGTCATGCCCGCCTGTTTGACCAGCTCCAGCGTTCGACCGGACGGGTGCTGCTGTTCCAGCAGACTCTCCGGTGAGACATTGATAAACAACAACCCTTCGAACTGATGCTGCGCGAATGCAAAAATGGCCTTGGCACGGCACAGCATCTCAAGCTCGGTCAACAGCCCGAAATATCTGGCCGTCGAGAAAAGTGTCAACGGTGAGTGCAATGGGCTGTTGGACGGCCCACGACTCAGGGCCTCATACCCAACGATCTTCTTTTCCAGCCCCGACACAATAGGTTGGAACATGACACTGATATCGGCATCGCGAAGCACCTGCTGCAGAGCTTCAAACTGCTGGGCAACTGACATGGATTGACTACAGACCTGCGTTTGAGAAAAGACACAGGATATTGTCATGCGTGCATGACAAATTTATGACTTGAGCCTCCAGGCGAATTAACAAATAGATACAATCTATTAAACATAATGCTTTGCCAGCCGATGACAGAGACGATTATATTGACACCCCTCTTTAGCATGGTAGGCTGCGGTTTACGCCATAGGAGACGTATTACATTGCAAACAATTGTCAGAGCCCAGCAGCACGAGGGCACTCCAGGTTGTGGCCAATGCCGCAAGAGTGCTACAGAATTTGACCTGAGCTTTGCCTTTCAGCCGATTGTAAAAGCCTCCACACGAACGGTCGTGTCTTACGAGGCTTTAGCGCGAGGAAGTAAGGGTCAGGGTTTTGCGCACGTGGCTGCGCAACTGAATGACGATAATCTTTATCACTTCGATCAGCGTTGTCGCGTCAAGGCAATCGAACTGGCGACACAACTTGGTCTTCAGGTCGATCTGAACATTAATTTTTCCCCTAATGCTGTATATCGCCCGGAATTGTGCATACGCACGACGCTGGAAGCGGCTGAGAAATACGGTTTTCCTGTCGAGCGCATTCATTTTGAAGTCACTGAGAGTGAAGAGGTTCGTGAAAAAGCCCACCTGACAAACATTCTAGCCTACTATAAAAAGCGCGGATTCACGACTGCCATTGATGACTTCGGCGCCGGTTACTCCGGGCTCAATCTACTTGCCGAGTTTCAGCCAGATTACATCAAGATCGATCGTGTACTGGTCGACCAGATAGACCTTCACGCCGTCAAACAGGCAATCGTTGATGGCGTATTGCATACCTGCAACAAGCTTGGCATCGGTGTACTGGCTGAGGGTGTCGAGAGACGCGAAGAGTATCAGTGGCTAAAAGGGGCCGGCGTGGACCTGTTCCAGGGTTACTATTTCGCACGGCCAGGGTTTGAACAGCTGCCGCAGGTGCCTGCAGAACTTTTTGATTAAATCTCTCTATTAAACCCCCGCCCGAATTCCGCCGGACCTCCTGTCACAAGCCAGCCTGAGCCTGCTGACAAAGCAATAAAAAAGCCGCCGGACACGTAGTTATGTCCGGCGGCTTTGTTACTTGGATCAGAACTGCATCAGAACACGTGCATACAGTCGACGGCCACGACCGTCAAACTGATAGGCATCGTAGTTCAGTGTGCCTGCATAGTGGAACGGCAGCTCTGCGTTAAAGGCATCCAGCGCACCTACTGTCAGTGTTGTGGTGCCCAGGTTCTGATTGGCCCACTCATGTACGTAGCTGTACTGAATGTCGACGCTGTGATAGCTGTCGATGTCACGATTGACAATGGATCGCACATAGTCGTTACCGTTGTCAAAGGTGTCCTGGTAGGACAGGTTCTGATACTGACCTACAAAGCGGTTGATTACCGCAACCGAGTGTCGTGTATCGGCACTGTTCCAGGACAGCGTGATATTGCCTTTGACATCGGGCAGAGAGCGCACAAGCAGACCATCACCAGTGGTGCCAGCGGCATCGAAGATACCGGTTTCGCGCAGACCCAGCTCCAGGCCCGGTACATCAGACAATGTGTACTGACGTACATAGCTGAAGTCAGAGGCGATGCGGAAGCGGCCCAGATCGGTATCCCACTGATAGCTGGCCTTCAGGTCAACACCGTCAGCAGTCACTTTACCGGCGTTGATGGCAGCAGAACTGATGGTGATCAGGTTGGCTGTTGTGCTGCCTGCCGCGCGAACCACACCGGATACCTGATACAGACGGGGATCCACCACACAATCCAGACGTGACATCGGAATCACCTGGCCGGCAGGCGTCTTTGAGTTGTCCGGATTGCTGCCCCACTGCGCTTCCAGTGCATTTGGGTCACAGGACGTGTAGGGGTTCATGCCACCGTAGGCCGCTGATGGGCTGCTGGACACGGTGCCGTTGAAGACATAATTATTGGGATCCGCTGCCGCTGCCTCGAACGCGGCAATTTCGTCGCTGATTGCCGAGATACCTGGTTGCGGCATGACCCTGTCTTCCACCTCGAAGCGCCAGAAATCCGCCCCGATGCTCAGACCCTGCAGAGCGCCAGCAGGCGTCCAGATAAAGCCGGCACTGTAGGTATCGGCGTACTCGTTGCCGATATCCGGTGCGGGTGAACCCACCGTATAGGTAGTTTCCGGCTCAGCATTGTCGTTGTTGGCAGGCACCATATTGGCACGCACCGCCTGATTGCTGATCGGATCACGGAAGGTCACCGAGCTCGACTCCAGACCTTCCAACTGAATGCCAATATTCGGCGCCCGGAAGGACTGTGAGAAGGAGCCGCGGAATAACAGCTCATCGGTGGGACGCCAGCTCAGAGCGACTTTTGGTGTCAGCTCGCCGCCAATCCGGCCGCCGTAGTCCTCGTAACGCAAAGCGATCTGTGACTCAATGCTGTCGAGGAAGGGCAGTGAGAGTTCCACAAATGCCGCGCGAGTACTGCGTGTGTGGTCGTAATTAAAAATACACTCGGAGCACTCAAAGTTATTGGAAACATAGCGGTATTCGTTCGGCTCGCCGTTGGGGCCAAAGCCCGCAATAGCATTGAGGCCCGGCTGGTTCATGGTCGGCGCGATGGACTTGGCGTTTTGCTCCCGGTGTTGCGCACCAACAGCAAACTGGGCCATGCCACCGGCCATCTCAAACATCTCACCTGAGACGACGGCATCAAATACGGCAAGCTTGTTGCGTTTGTCTGCCCTGCGAATGGTCGGCATCATCCAGTCAATCAATTCCTGAGAGTTGGCCAGGTCCGGGTTGGACTGACGCGTCAGGAAAGGGTTGTAGAATTCACAACCACCCTTACCCTGATTGTTACTGGTCAATGCATAAGACAGAGACTCGTAGGTATTAAATACGAAACCGGGGAAGAACAACTGCGTCATGCTGCTGCCAACAAAATCCCATCCAGTCGGTATGAAAGGAGAGATATGTCCGCGAGCGCTGATAAAGTCAAAGTCCGGTACGCCGTTGGGCGTGCAGTTGGGCCCACCCAGACCATTGGCCGCCAGCTGTGCGCGATCACGCTGGAAGGTTTTGTATTCCAGCTCAAAGCTGGTACCACTCCACGAGTAGCTGACATCGTAGTTAAAGCGGCGGTTATTGAACGCGGTAAACTCACCGCGAAGGCCCGCCTGCACCCCGGTCGCCTCCGTGTAACTCATCTGATTGCCACCGCCCATACGCGGCGAGCTGCCAATGTTCATATTGGCGTAGCTTGGCGCATTGAGACCGCCATTGCGGATATCGGTAGGTGCGTTGGTAATGTCAGCAGCGGTGGGCCGTGCCAGACCTATCGCCGGCGCGAAGTAACCCAGTTCCATGGGCTGACCAATTGAGTAGCCGCCCCAGGCCGGATTGCCCTGATGTGCGCCAGGCTGGGCCAGAAACATGGTCGGACCCCGGCTCGTATAAGTGCCTGAGTCAGAACGTTCGATGTCGCTGCTGGAGTGCTGGGCGAATGAGTAGAACTCCACGGAATCATTGAAGACATGCTCAAAGGCACCCGCAACACTGTCGCGCTCCATACCCACATTCAGCAGGTCCCACTCGAAACTGTTTTCACGGCAGCTGGTGTTGGGGTCACCGCGCTCAGACGTCCTGGTACCAGTGAAATAAGGTGTTCCATCAGCTGATGTCAGCGAATAACAAAGGGGATCAGTATAACGCGGATCGGCCGTACCACCTTCCGCGATGGCCTGCGCCACCGCCTCCTCATTCAGATACGCTGGATTAATGCGCGTGCCAAAAGCCGCATTGGCGATGGGTGTACCCAGCCCACCTACCGTACCGGTAAACTCCGAGCGATCATCGAAGTAGCGGGCGGCGCTGACCGAGACGGGATCACGACGGAATATTTCACCAGACAGCACAAAGTGCGTCGATCCGGTTTCGTTTGACCAGCCCCAGATGGCACTCAGTGTCTGGTCCTGATTTTCCATCTCTTTTTCGATGGCCTGCACGTCGCCATACAGCTCAAAGCCTTCAAACTGGGTACGCATGATGACGTTGGCAACACCTGCCACCGCGTCAGAGCCATACAGGGCCGAGCCACCGTCGGTCAGGACCTCAAGGCGTTCAACCATTACCAGTGGAATGGTGTTGATATCAACAAATTCGCCACCGGTAGGCGTTGCTGTCGCAGCTGGCGCAAAGCGCTTGCCGTTGATCAATGTGAGCGTTGAGTTTTCACCCAGGTTGCGCAGGTTGATGTTGGCCATACCCGAGACGTTACCCATCAGGGCATTACCGCCATCGGAACCTTCGTTGCTCACCGAGCCGGAGTTGACCTCCAGGTTTTTCACAACATCCCAGATCTGCGCGGCACCCTGGGCCTCGATGGACGCTCGGTCGACGACCTGTACAGGTGATGGAGCATCAAGTGGACTGCCACGCAGATAGGAGCCGGTGACAACCACTTCTTCTACTTCAGGTTCGGAATCCTGGGCAAAGGCAGGTACACAAGAAATTGCAGAGATGATACCCAGGAGTAGAGTATTCTTTCGGAAACCAGGTCTTACAGACATGGACTGTTCCCCCGTGATTCTTATTGTTAGATCGGAATGTTGCGCTGTACGCATCCTGCGCAGTCAATTCGATACTACCCCGACCCACTTCCTTGAAAACGGGTCGGTACTTCAGGGAATCTCCGCTGACTTTAGCCAATTGAAATAGGCAATGCAAACAAAATTGAATCACTTCATTATTTTTGGGCCACTCCTGGCCCGCCCTGATAAAGCAGAACAATATTCGTCATTAACGGGACTGATATAAGAGTCATGGGACATAAAAAAACGGGCCTTGTCTCAGGCCCGTTTTTTCAGGATTGCCAGACTGCTGTATCAGAACTGCAGCAATGCCCTTGCGTACAACCTACGACCCCGGCCATCAAAGACACTGGCGTCGTAGTTTAGTGCACCCTGATAGCGGAATGGCAGCTCTGCATTGAATGCGTCCAGCATACCGACGGTCAGCGTGGCGCTGCCCAGATCCGGGTTGGCCCATTCATGGCGATAGCTGTACTGCAGGTCGACGCTGCTGTAGCTGTCCACTTTTTCCTGCACAACCGATCGCACATAATCATTGCCTGCCTCGAATGTGCTTGCATAGGCCAGGTCATCGTAGGAGCCAATAAATCGGCCTATCACCGACACGCTGTGCGCCAGGCTATTGCTTGACCAGCCCAGTGTGACATTGCCCTTCAGGTCCGGCAGCGAGCGGACCAGCACGCCGTCACCGGTGGTGCCTGCCGCGTCGAAGACGCCGGTTTCCATCAGACCCAGCTCCAGCCCCGGAACATCAATAAGCTCGTAGCTGTTGACGTAGGTAAAGTCAGAACTGGCACGGAAGCGGCCAAAATCAGTCTGCCAGTCGTAGGCCAGTTTCAGATCCACGCCATCCGATTCAATCTCACCGGCATTGATCGTGGAGCTCTGGATGGTTATCAGCGCAGCCGTGGTGCTGCCTACCGAACGAACAACATTGGGTACAACGTAGGTCGCCGGGTCGACCACGCAGTCAAGCCGGGAGCCCTCTATGACGCCGCCTGCCGCATTGCGTGAATTGTCCGGATTACTGCCCCACTCTGCTTCCAGCGCTGCAGGATCGCAGGCAACGTTGCGCACCGCGGCATCACTGCCCAGAGAGCTGTTGAACACATAGTTGGAGGGATTCTGGGCGGCCTGCTCGAAGGCAGCTATTTCGCCTTCAATTGATGAGATACCTGGCTGTGGCAACACCCGGTCTTTGACCTCAAAGCGCCAGAAGTCAGCGCCTACCGACAGGCCATCGAGGGCACCAAATGGTGTCCACTGAAAACCGATATTGTAGGTATTGGCCGACTCATTACCGACATCCGGCGCGGGTGCACCAACCGAGTAAGTGGTGTTTGGCTCGGCAAACTCATTGGTAGCCGGCCGCAGTCCGGCACGCACCGCCTGATTGCGAATCGGATCACGGAAAGTGATTTCGCCAGCCTCCAGCCCCGCCTCGACAACACCCAGATTGGGAGCGCGGAACGACTGCGAGAAAGAACCGCGCAGCAACAGCTCATCGGTGACGCGCCAGCTGGCTGCCACTTTCGGCGTCAACTCACCACCGATCGAGCCGCCGTAATCTTCGTAGCGAAGTGCCAGTTGTGTTTCAACATCAGCCAGGATTGGCAGTGAAAGTTCAGTGAATACGGCACTGACATCACGATCGGTGTCGTAATTGAAAATACATTGAGAACACTCGTAGTTATTGCTTACGTAGTGAAACTCATCCGGCACGCCGTTCTCGTCATATCCCAGAATCGCATTGGGGATACCGGGCAGATTGATGGCTGGGGCATTGGATTTATTGTTCTGCTTGCGCAGCTGCGCACCCACCGCGAATTGCGCAGTGCCACCTGTCATCTCAAACATTTCGCCGGATACTACCGCATCAAATACCGCAAGCTTGTTGCGCTTGTCGGCACGCTTGACGGTCGGCATCATCCAGTCGACCAGTTCCTGTGAGTTGGCCAGATTACTGTCAGTCATCTGTGTCAGGAAGGGATTGTAGAACTGACAGCCGTCCTGACCCTGGTTGTTACTGGTCAACGCCAGCGACAGGCTCTCGCGCGTCGACAGCACAAAACCCGGGAAGAAGGTCTGGGTCAGGCCAGCATTATAGGCACCCCAGAAAGTCGGGATCTGTGGTGCAATGCCAAGCCGGGTAGCCAGGGCGTTGGCTGCCTGAAACGCGGCAGGATGTTGGGCCCCAGCGCTGGCAAAGTCAAAATCTGCACGTCCGTTGGGTGTGCAGTTGGGACCGCCCAGGCCGTTCGCTGCCAGCTCGGCACGGTCGCGCTGAAAAGTCTGGTACTCCAGCTCAAAACTGGTGCCACTCCAAGAGAAGCCAACATCATAGTTGAAGCGACGATCGCCCAGCGCGTAGAACTCACCTTTGAGCCCGGCCTGAATACCAACCGTCTCGGTTTCGTTGCGATTTTTGTTTCCGCCAAGACGCGGAGCATTGCCAATATTGATATTGGCATACATGGGCACATTAGGACCGCCGTTGTAACCGGCGATTGGCGCGTTGGGAATAAAGTCCGGTGCGTCCAGCCCTATAAGCGGCGCCATGGAGCCCAGCTCGGCATACCGACCGATGGAATAGTTTGCCGGTGCACCCAGCGGAATCAGCGGGTTGCCCTGATGGGCACCTGGCTGCGCCAGCATCACTGCCGGGCCACGTGAACTGACAGCGCCAGAATCCGAGCGCTCAATATCACTGTGTGACCATTGCATGAATGAATAGAACTCAGCCTTCTCGCTGAAACTGTGACTGAAGGCACCAGCGATGCTGTTGCGCTCCATGCCTACCGCCAGCAGATTCCACTGGTAGGAATACTCGCGGCAGCTTGAACTGGGCTCACCGCGCGGCGCTGTATTGGTACCGACAAAAAACGGTGTACCGTCCGCCGAGGTCAATTCACTGCACAACGGATCAGTGTAGCGAAGCGAGGCATCACCGCCTTCGGCAACGGCCTGATCGATAGCAGCCTGATTGATATAGTCTCTGTTCAGCCTGGCGCCAAAAGACGACTGATTGATGATGGTGCCAAGCCCACCCACTGTCGCGGTGAACTCAGAGCGTTCATCAAAGTAGCGGGCATCTTCCACACTGACCGGGTCGCGGCGGAATGTCTCGCCCGCCAGAACAAAATTGGTGGCGCCAGTGTCGCTGGCCCAGCCCCAGATCACACTGCCGGTCTTGTCAAACTTGTCCCCGGCTTTTTCGATACCCTGAATATCACCGTAGACCTCAAGCCCTTCGAAATCCGTGCGCATGATGATGTTCACTGCGCCGGCCACGGCATCCGAACCGTAGAGTGCTGAACCACCATCGGTCAATACTTCGAGGCGCTCGACCATGACCAGTGGAATCGTGTTGATATCAACAAATTCGCCACCTGACGGAGTGGTTGTTGCAGCAGCGACCTGGCGCTTACCGTTGATCAACGTCAAAGTAGAATTTTCGCCCAGGTTGCGAAGGTTGATGTTGGCGGTGCCGGACAGGGTACCTAGCGCTGCGTTACTGCCTTCTGCGCCTTCATTGGAAATGGAGCCAGAGTTGATTTCGAGATTTTTGACAACGTCCCATATCTGGGCTGCGCCCTGGGATTCTATAGAGGTCCTGTCGACGACCTGCACGGGGGATGGCGCATCAAGTGGGCTGCCGCGCAAATAAGAACCGGTTACTACGACTTCTTCAACTTCCTGTGCTTCATCTGACTGCTGGGCAAAAGCGGGCATTACAACAGCACCTGTTGTCAAGCCGGCAATCGCGCAAGCCAGACTCTTTTTGACAAGCCATCTGGACATGAGAGACTACTCCTCATTATTGTTATGTAAAAAACCTAAACAGCGGTTACATGTTGCTGATTTCACTAGGCCGTTCAGAACTAAACCGGGTCTTCGGCCAGCAACAGGCAGAGAAAAGACACACGGTACCACTGAGAAAAGCGCTTAAACGATAGCCAAACCCCCAATGCATTGCAAACGAATTAACGGCGAAAATGGTCGCTTTATCCTGTATAAAACCTGAGAATATCGCCTATCATCCTTTGTGATCTTTGCGTGTTGAACCGGTCTGGTGCACATGACCTGAAAAAGCGCTGCGCCCAGGCGACACAATGAGCGGACCGGGAACAAAATTGAGTAAACTATTGAGAAAAATTCGCAACTTCATACTGACGGTCGCATTGCTGGCAGGCCTGATTGCTGCTTCATTGCCCGGACTGATTGGTCTGGGCGTGCGCCATCAGATGACAGCCCTGTTGACTGCGGCGACCAACAGCAATCCATACAGCGCCCTGCTGTCTGTTCAGCTGGATCGGGTCGAAGCGGGCTGGTTCACGAGCAACTACTACCTGACACTCGCGGGGCCTGTTCTGTCAGCTGATGGCTCACAAACTGCCACGCAGCGGACTCAATTGTCCGTCACTCACGGCCCCATTATCCGGCACTTGCGTGACACGCCTTTGGCAATTGCGGAATTTCAACTGATCAATCTCGATCCGGTTACCGGGCCGGACACACCGCATTTATCCGGATCAGCCGTGCTGACAATGGAATCACCTACCGTGGCGGCGCTCAGGGGTATTGCAGGATTCAGCGCTCTGGGTGGTGAACACTGGCTGGAGTCACGTGGCCAGTGGTCGCTCCCTGCTGTGCTGACCAGGGCGGCAGACGAACCTCTGCCCGGCAACCTTCAGCTCTACCTGGATGCCGACGCCGAGGCGCTGGGCGCCGGGGCGGGCAAAGACCTGCTGCAGATCATTCAGTTACAGGGCTGGACCCGCATCAGTAACGGTCGTGCGCTGAGCCATATTTCTGTCATTGATGGTGCTGTCACGGTCAACGGACAGTCCCTGCGACTCAGTGTGGGTCAAGCTGATGGCGAACAATGACCGCGCCAAAAGATCTATTTTAGTCACAGCGCAATAAGCGACGCAGTTCTCCGGTCAGGTGCGCAATACAGCATAGCGCCAGCTTCAGGCTATCATTCATGTCAGGGCCACAATCGTGTAGAATGGCGCTGAATTTCTCAGGTATCCCGCGCCGTCATGTCCGACTCAAGCAAACCGCCACATCTGTTCTCATATCCGCGTTACTGGGCCGAGTGCTTTGGCACCGCTCCTTATCTGCCCATGTCACGGGCGGAGATGGATGCGCTGGGCTGGGACAGCTGCGATATCATCATCGTTACCGCGGACGCTTATGTCGACCACCCCAGTTTTGGCATGGCTGTGGTTGGACGTTTGCTGGAGGCACAGGGCTTCCGGGTGGGCATCATTGCGCAACCCGACTGGCAAAGTGCAGAGCCGTTCAAAGCCCTGGGCAAGCCGAATCTGTTTTTCGGGGTCACCGGCGGCAACATGGACTCGCTGATCAACCGCTACACCGCGGACCTGCGTATCCGCAGCGACGATGCCTATACACCAAATGCAGAACCGGGCAAGCGTCCCGATCGGTCAGTGATCGTTTACAGTCAGCGCTGCCGTGAGGCCTTCTACGACACGCCTATCGTCATCGGTGGCATAGAGGCAAGCCTGCGCCGTATCGCCCAGTATGACTACTGGAGCGACCAGGTTCGCCAGTCCATACTCATAGACTCTAACGCCGATATTCTGCTCTATGGCAACGCTGAGCGGGCGCTGGTTGAGGTTGCTCATCAGATCGCAAATGGCAGGGATCTGGCGACGATGACCGATGTGCGTGGTACGGCTATTGTGCGTAGAGATGTACCGGCTGGATGGACCGAGATAGACTCGACCCGCATCGACTGGCCAGGCCGCATCGACAATATTCCGAACCCTTACGATGTGCCACACGACCAGGCGACCGACACCAAGACACGCGAACTCGCAAAAGCCGAACAGGCTGTGGGCATGACCGGGGGCGACGCTTTAGCAGTCAAGGCACCCGTGCCTGACGCTGACACCGTAACGACGGTCCGCATAATACCGCTGCCGCTGCACCGCCAGTTCGACAGCGACCCTGAGCGAACCTACATTCGGTTGCCGCCATACCACAAGGTGAAAAAAGACCCTGCACTGTATGCCCACGCCTCACGGGTACTGCACCAGGAATCCAACCCCTACAATGCCAAGGTACTGGTTCAGAAGCACGGTACGCTGGACGTATGGGTCAATCCACCACCCATTCCGCTGGAAACAGACGAAATGGATGGGGTGTTTGATCTGCCCTATCAGCGTCGCCCACATCCATCGTACGGCAATGCACGAATTCCTGCCTACGATATGATCAAAACCTCGGTGAATATCATGCGGGGCTGCTTTGGCGGCTGTACCTTCTGCTCAATCACTGAGCACGAAGGACGCATCATCCAGAGCCGCTCAGAGGGGTCCATTCTTCGCGAGATCGAAAAAATTCGCGATCAGGTGCCTGGATTTACTGGCACGATCTCCGACCTTGGCGGTCCGACTGCCAATATGTACAAGCTCAACTGTAAATCCCAGGAGATTCAGAAACGCTGCAAGCGCCTGTCATGCGTCTATCCGACCATCTGCCAGCATCTGAATACGGACCATAGCCCCACGACACAGCTCTATCGCAAGGCGCGCGCCATCCCGGGCGTGAAACGTGTGGCGATCGCCTCAGGCCTGCGTTATGACCTGGCCATCAAGGATCCGGAATACGTTGAAGAACTGGTGACACACCATGTCGGCGGCTACCTGAAGATCGCGCCGGAGCACAGCGAAGACAAGACGCTGTCCAAGATGATGAAACCCAGTATCAGTGCCTACGATGAATTCAAACGCATGTTTGATCATTTTTCGGCCAAGGCTGGCAAGGAACAGTACCTGATTCCCTATTTCATCGCTGCCCACCCCGGCTCCGATGATGAAGACATGATGAATCTGGCGCGCTGGCTGAAGAAGTACAAGTTCAAGCCCGACCAGGTGCAGACCTTCTATCCATCACCGATGGCGCTGGCGACGGCGATGTACTATTCCGGCAAGAATCCACTGAAGAAAGTGACCTACAAAAGTGAATCGGTCACGGTCAGCAAGGACATTGAGCAGCGTCGCCTGCAGAAAGCCTTCCTGCGCTACCACGACCCCAAGAACTGGCCGATGCTGCGCACGGCTCTGCGCAAGATGGGTCGCGAGGATCTGATCGGCAGCGCGCCACATTGCCTGGTGCCGGACGACAAACCCGCGAGAGGTGGAAAATCCGCACCGCGCGCCGCGGCGAAACACGGCGCAGGTGGACGTCGGCATGCTGCTGGCGGCAAGCCGGGCAGAAAGTCCGTCAAACGCCGTATACACTGATTCTGGAAACCTTCTGAGGCTCATTCTCAAATGCGATTTACGTTGCAAACGAGAATGATTAACACTATGATTGGCGCAATTTTTTTGCATTCGTCATGCGCTCACAGAAATCGCAGGCGATGCGCCAACACCATAGGACGATACTATCCTCAGGGGAGTTATATGAAGATTCGCAACAAGCGTCTGCAATTTGCTGTGTCCGCCATCATCATGGGATCAACTGTCGGCGCCCACGCCTCGAATGTCGAGGAATTCCTGATCATTGGCAGCCGTGAAGACGCCCGCACTGTGGCCGGCTCCGGCGCTGTGATTGATGGAGAACAGATTCGCATTGAAGCTGCCACAGACATCAACCAGCTTCTGAAAACCGTGCCGGGTGTCTACATCCGTGAAGAAGAAGGCCTGGGACTGCGCCCGAATATCGGTATCCGCGGCGCCACATCCGAGCGCAGCAGCAAAGTCACTATCATGGAAGATGGCATCATGATGGCGCCAGCCCCCTACGCTGACCCGTCTGCCTATTACTTCCCTACTGCTACCCGACAGTCCACCGTTGAAGTCCTGAAAGGCGCGCCACTGCTTCGCTATGGCCCGCAGACAACTGGCGGCGTGGTCAACCTGGTCAGCACGCCCATTCCGCAGGAAAGTGCGGGCAGCGTGCAGACCGTGATTGATGAGCGCGGCAGTGTCGATCTGCATGCCTGGGCGGGTGGCCAGGGCGAATCCATGGGCTGGCTACTGGAAACCGTGCAACGCGATGGCGAAAGCTTTAAGGACACCGATCGCAGCAACGATGCCGGCGACTATCGTATCGAGGATTACGTTGCCAAGCTTGGCTGGCAATCCACTGAAGGACCGGCGCAAAGCCTGCTGCTAAAACTGCAGTATTCAGAGGAAACCTCTCTGGAAACCTATCTGGGTCTGACCGATGCCGACTTCGAAGCCAACCCCAACCGTCGATACGGCCTGTCATCCATTGATGATATGAGCAATCGTCACTCGTCGATCCAGCTCAGCTATGCTCTGGCGCTAAGCGACAACACAAGCTTGAGCGCGAATGCCTACCAGAACAATTTCAAACGTAACTGGTTCAAACTCGACGGCGGTGGTGCGTACATTGATGCTGCCAACCGCGGCGATGAGCGTGCCCAGGCAATTCTGGACGGATCAGGGAACGTGAATGGACTGCGTTACAAGAACAACAATCGTAGTTACGAATCACGCGGTGTTGAATTTAATCTGACGCATAACCAGGGCGATCACTTGATCGAGTTCGGTGCGCGCACTCACGAAGACGAATCGGACCGCTTCCAGCCCGTTGATGTTTACAACCAGGCCGGCGCACGACTGATCTACGACCGCCGTATCCAGCCAGGTTCCGGCGACAATCGTGTAGGTTCTGCAGATGCAGTGACCTTCTGGCTGACGGATACCTGGCAGGTCACGGACGCGCTGACCGTCAACGCGGCATTGCGACACGAAAACGTCACCACCAGCGAACATCGTTACGCAACTCTGGACCGCAGCTCGCTGAACCGTATTACCAACAACGAAGCCAGCGAATGGTTGCCAGGCGTGTCACTGACCTATCAGATCAGCGACAGTTTCCAGATCCTGGCTGGCGTGCATCGCGGATTTTCTCCACTGGGTGCAGGCGCACAACCTAACGAAGACCCGGAAACCAGCGATAATTATGAAGCCGGCTTCCGTTTCCAGAGCGGCACCCTGTTCGCTGAACTGATCGGTTTTTACAGCGACTTCTCGAACAAGAGTGAGAACTGCTCACTGGCCAGCCCCTGCAGCAACGGCGAAACCAGTGGCTCTTACACTACTGGTGAAGCAGTGATTCAGGGCCTGGAAGTTCAGTTTGGCAACCGGTTTGCGGTAGGCGACGCGTCTGTGCCCTTCGATTTCAGTTACACCTTGACTGATGCCGAGATCACACGTACTGATGCAACGGCTGGTGTGAACAAGGGTGACGAGCTGAAAGACGTACCACGTAACATCTTCAGTGTCCGTAGTGGTCTGGAGCTGGCCAATGGCTGGAACAACTACATCGTAGGCAAGCTGGTGCACGAAATGTGTGTGTCAATCGGGTGTAACAACTCGGTCAGCCCATACGCTAGAACTGACACTCTGTTCGTTACCGATCTGATCAGCCGCTACACCATCAATAACGGTGTTGAGTTATTCCTTAAAGTAGAAAACCTGTTCGACAAACAGAAGATTGTTTCACGCGATCCCGACGGCGCGCGCCCGAACAAGGCACGTACCGCGTCAGTTGGTTTCCTGTACGAGTTCTGATCAACTCCCAGGTGTTTACCGAACAAAAAAGGCAGCTCAACTGAGCTGCCTTTTTTTATTCAGACTCATTGTCCAAAAAGTAACACAAGCTATTTCTTGTTCTTGAGAGCCTGCTCAAACAACGCCGCCATCGTACCGGTCTGACGCTTGTTGTCAGCCGCTTTTCCAAAGTCCTTCTTGCCACGGGTGGATGTTGCAGCCCCGGCGCCACCACGCGAGGAACGACTGCCATCGCTTTTCTCGCCAGGTTGCGGCAAGGGATCATCCAGACGCATGGTCATGGCGATTCGTTTTCTTTCACGATCAACTTCCAGCACTTTGACTTTGACAATCTGGCCGGCACTCACCACTTCGTGCGGATCCTTAACAAACTTGTCTGACAGGGCTGAAATATGCACCAGGCCATCCTGATGCACCCCTACATCAACAAATGCACCGAAGTTGGTGACATTGGTGACAGTGCCTTCGAGTATCATGCCCGGCACCAGGTCTTTTATTTCCTCAACACCTTCTTTCAATTCCGCTGTTTTAAATTCGCCACGCGGATCACGACCAGGCTTCTCCAGTTCTTTGAGGATATCCTGAACAGTGGGCAGACCGAATTTCTCGCTGACGTAATCCTGGGCCTTCAGGCCGCGCAGAAACGCAGCGTCACCGATCAGTGACTTCACGTCGCGATTGTTGCGACGTGCGATTTCCTCAACCAGCGGATAGGACTCAGGGTGCACTGCGGACCCATCCAGCGGGTTCTCACTTTCATGGACACGCAGAAAACCAGCTGCCTGTTCAAATGTCTTATCCCCGAACCTGGGCACCTTCTTCAATTGTTCACGCGACCGGAACTGACCATTCTGGTCCCTGAATTCCAGAATATTGCTGACCAGCGACTGATTGAGACCGGACACCCTTTTCAGCAATGGAGCCGACGCTGAATTGACATCCACACCCACTGCGTTCACACAGTCTTCGACCACTGCGTCCAGACTTCTGGCCAGCTTCACCTGACTGACATCGTGCTGGTACTGACCAACACCAATCGACTTGGGTTCGATCTTTACCAGCTCGGCCAGAGGATCCTGCAGTCGGCGCGCAATGGACACGGCGCCGCGGATGGTGACGTCCAGATCCGGCAGTTCCTGTGAGGCAAACTCCGAAGCTGAATACACGGATGCACCCGCCTCGTTGACCATGACTTTCTTGAGCTTGAACTGCGGGAACTGTTTGCAGAAATCACCCACAAACTGGTCGGTTTCACGCGACGCGGTACCATTGCCGATACTGATCAGTTCAACCGGGTATTTATCACAGAGCGCTTTTAATACGGCAGCCGCCTCCGCCTTGCGATGCTGAGGCGCGTTCGGAAAAATTGCACCGTGGTCCAGCACTTTGCCAGTCTGATCCACAACGCAGAGTTTAACGCCGGTGCGCAGACCCGGATCAAGACCGATCGTGACTTTCTTGCCAGCTGGCGGCGCCAGCAACAGATCCTTGATATTGCGGGCAAACACATCGATGGCGCCCTCTTCCGCCTGCTCACGCAATTGAGTCAGAAAGTCCGTCTGCAGGTGTGTATGTACCTTGACGCGCCAGGTCCAGCGCACCACATCTGCCAGCCACTTGTCAGCTGCCCTGCCCTGATCATTGATCTTCCAGTGCGAGGCAATCATACCCTCGCAGGCGTGACGCGCTGGTGGTGCGTTTTCGTCGACCGGGATATCCAGCTTCAGATTGAGGATGCCCTCGTTTCTGGCACGGAACAGGGCCATCACGCGGTGCGAGGGAATGGTCGTAACCGCTTCCGAAAATTCAAAATAATCCCGGTACTTGGCACCTTCCTGTTCCTTGCCCGGCACCAGCTCCGAGATCATATGCGCGTGCCCCCAGAAGAAGTCCCGCAGCTTGCCCAGCAGATTTGCATCTTCGCCAAACTGTTCGATCAGAATGTGACGGGCGCCGTCCAATGCTGCTTTTGCATCGGCGACCCCCTGGTCGGCATCAATGTATTTCTCAGCTTCCAGTTCCGGGTCCAGCGTCGGGTTGTCGTAGAGGCTGTCGGCCAGCGGCTGCAGGCCCGCCTCTCTGGCAATCTGTGCCCTGGTGCGGCGCTTGGGCTTGTAGGGCAGATAGAGATCTTCCAGAGCAGTCTTGGTATCCGCCTGGCGGATCTGAGCTTCCAGCTCCGGCGTCAGCTTCTCCTGCTCGGAGATGCTCTTGAGAATGACCTCTCGTCGATCTTCCATCTCACGCAGATAGACCAGGCGCTCCTGCAATTTGCGCAGCTGTGTGTCATCCAGGCCTCCGGTCACTTCTTTCCGGTAGCGGGCAATAAACGGGACTGTCGCGCCGTCATCCAGCATGGCAACAGTGGCAGTTACTTGTTGGGCTTTCGCGCCGATCTCCGCGGCAATCTGTTCATACATCGCTGTTAACACTGAATAGGGTTCCTGCACTTGATTTTGGGTTGTTGTGTTGGGGGGTTCGATAGTCAAAAGGTCACTACGCAGCGGAGTCATCCCCGGCATCATTGCGATTGGCACGTTTAACGTGATCATCAATGTAGGTCAGCACGCCGCGCAGTATGTTGATTTCCATGGCGTCCGGACGTATCCGGCCAAACAGCCTGCGCATACGTGGCATCAGCAAGCGCGGGTTTTTGGGATCGTGAAAGTCCATGTCAGTGAGCACCTGCTCAAGGTGGGCATAGAACAGTTCCAACTGGTGGTTATCTGCCTTGGGCACATCCCAGTACTCATCTTCAACGCTGGCATCGTAAAAATCACCACTGTGAACCGGTTGTGCCGCCTCACCTGCCGACAGCGCATCCAGCATGGCAACCCGCACCTCATAACAGATCACCACCACAGCCGCCGCCAGATTGAGCGAGCTGTACTCTTCATTGGCGGGAATCTGTACGTGATAATGGCAGAGCTGCAGCTCTTCGTTATTCAGACCGCTGTCTTCACGGCCAAACACCAGCGCAACTTTGTTGCGACCGGCGTCTGCTGCCACATGATTCGCGCACTGTCGGGGGCTGAGCACCGGCCATGGCATCCGGCGTGACCGGGCACTGGCGCCAATCACCAGTCCGCAATCCGCAACAGCCGTCTGCAGATCGGGAAACACCTCTGCCCTATCCAGCACGTCAGTGGCCGATGCCGCACGCCAGGTTGCGGTATCACTGGGATAGTCCCTGGGATCGACCAGGCGCAGGTTGGGAATCCCCATATTTTTCAAGGCGCGCGCGGCGGCGCCGATGTTGCCGGGATGTGAGGTATTAACCAGCACGACCTGGATATTGGAAAATTCGGGCAGGCTCAAAGATCTCTCCGCGTCCGTTGATGTTTATAAAATGGGTCCGGATTATAACAGCCTGATAACAAACTATCTGCGTTGCTCTCGTTTTGCTATCATTGGCGGCTGATTCACTCCCGATTGTCGAGACTATGCACCCAGTTATCAATATTGCCCTCCGCGCCGCCCGCAGCGCCGCCGAACAAATCGCCCATGTCAGCGACCGCCTGGATCGCGTCAATGTTGTTGAAGACCATGGCGGCAACCTGGTGACCAGCATGGACCTGGATGCGGAGCGAACCATCCTCTATCACCTGCGCAAGGCTTACCCTGATTTCAGTGTCGAATCGCGCATCAGTGGTTATACCGAGGGTGCAGATCGTGCCAACACCTGGCTGATAGACCCTATCGTGGGCAACCGTAATTTCTATCGTGGCGTAGGAGCATTCTGCGTTTCCGTAGCGCTGAAAACCAGCAAGGGCATTACTCAGGGCGTACTCGTCAATCCGGCTACCAATCAGGAATTCACAGCCAGCAAGGGCGACGGTGCCCAGCTGAATGCGACACGTATCCGGGTTGGCAAGGCCAGTGAGCTTGAGCAGTCCATGATCGCGCTGGATGGTGACCCTCAGGGCGAGACCGTCATCATGCAGAAACTCCTGGCCAGCCTGCAGGCGCTGCCGGCGTGGGTTCAGATCAGCGGATGTCCAGCTCTGGACATGGCGCATGTCGCATCCGGACGACTGGATGCTGCCTGGTGCGCACAGCAGCCGGAAACCGCCATTGCTGCCGCCCGCCTGATTCTTCTTGAGTCTGGTGCTCTGCTGGGAGATCCTCAGGGCAATCCGCAGGTACAACAGAGCAAAGAGCTGCTTTTCAGCAATCCCAAATGCTTCAAACAACTCCTGAAAATACGCCAGACCCTGACAAGCTAAAACAACAAAATAACTCATCAGAACCGATGGTCGGACATGGCAGAACCCAGACGCAGTAATCGCCACAAACTGACAGAAGGCCCCATCGGTCAAACCCTCATCAATATGACCATGCCCATGATTGTTGGCATGGTCATGATGTTCAGCTTCAATCTGGTTGATACCTTCTTTATCAGTATGCTCGGCACCGAGCCACTGTCTGCCATCAGTTTTACTTTCCCCGTCACCTTCACCATCATGAGTCTGGCCATCGGTCTGAGCATCGGCACATCTGCCGTGGTCGCCAAATACATTGGTCGCGGTGAAACAGAAAAGGCCAAGCAGGCGTCGACAGTGACAAACTACGTCGCCATGGCATTGGCTGGCGTGCTGGCGATTGTCGGTTATATTTTCATGGACAGCATTTTTCTGCTGATGGGTGCACCAGAATCCATGCTGCCGGCGATTCGCGAGTATATGGACATCTGGCTACCCACCAGTGTGCTGCTGGTCGCCATCATTTGTGCCAACGCCGTGCTGCGAGCCAATGGCGACACGAGAACGCCCAGCATCCTGATGGCGGCGGCCGGTCTGATCAATGCGGCACTGGATCCCCTTTTCATTTTCGGTCTGGGACCGATTCCTGCCATGGGCATTCAGGGTGCCGCTTATGCAACGCTGGCCTCATGGATAGCCGGTGTCTGCTTTCTGTTCTATTACCTGGCCATTCGCCATGAACTGATCTATCGCGGCCTGCCCACGGGTCCGGTGTTCAAGAACTCAGCGCGCGAAATGCTGCGCATTGGTATTCCCGCCTCGGGCGCCAATATGATGACGCCGCTGGCTGCCGGCATCATGACTGCCATCGTAGCCTCATACGGAGAAACCGCAGTTGCTGCGTTTGGTGTCGGTTCGCGTCTGGAATCAATTGCCTGCCTGGTCATCCTGGCTCTTTCCAGTACCCTCCCTCCGTTTGTCAGCCAGAATCTGGGCGCCGGCAAGCTCGAACGCATTCGCGAGGCATGCCGGCTTTCCATGCGCTTTGTGCAGGGCTGGCAGTTACTGATCTATATAGTCATGGCACTCGGGGCATCGCTGATCGCCTGGGTGTTTACCCGCGACGCGGAGGTCGCCGGGATAATTCGTCTATACCTGTGGATCATGCCGTTGAGCTACGGCATGCAGGGCGTGATCATCCTCTGTAACTCTGCGCTGAATGCCCTGCACAAACCCATGGTGGCGCTGTATCTGAGCTTTGCCCGCTTTTTTGTATTTTATGTGCCACTCGCCTGGGTTGGCAGTCAACTCTACGGTTTACCGGGGTTCTTTATAGGCGCATTTACGGGCAACCTGCTGATGGCCATCGTTTCCTGGCTTACATTCCAGCGTGTACTGGCCGCCGAGCAGGCCCACATGCAACCGGCCAGCTGAAGCCCGGGCAGGCATATCCTCCCTTTGCCCACTGCGGCTTTTGTTTTATGCTTCGGAAAAACACATAAAAGGGGATTCCACATGACTAAACAGACGATGGCAGACAGCCTAACCAGTCGCACGGCCAATACTGCTGATGCAGCAGTGCGGCAGTTCTGGTCCACCCGATGAGCAAGATTACCTCCAGCTACAAAGATGCCCTGCAGGTACTACACCAGCGGGTTTCAGTATCGCGGGTCAGCGATCCGGCTCCCGATCAGGCCACGCGTGAAGCGATATTTCGTGCCGCGCTGCGGGCCGCCGATCATGGCCTCTTGCGACCCTGGCGATTTCTGATCATTGAAGGTGAGTCCCGGCACCGCCTGGGCGAGTTGTGGGGTAAGGCGAGCAAGGCTGATAATCCCGAGATGACGGAAGCAGATGTGTTGTCCGCGCAGAAAAAAGTGCTGCGGGCGCCAATGATTGTAGTCGGCATTGTCAGCCCAAAAGCCCACCCCAAAGTCCCCGAGGCAGAACAACACCTTGCCGCCGGAGCGGCCATGCAGAATATGCTTAATGCGGCGTACGCACTGGATGTTGGCGCAATCTGGCGCACCGGGCCAATGGCGACCCACCCTGTGATGCGCGAGGGGCTGGGCCTGCAAGCCCACGAATCGATTATCGGTTTTTTATATCTCGGCAGCATCGATGGCCCCGTGCGCAGCGTGCGCGAAGAGGCACTGATCGACTTTTTCCAGGAGTGGTAAATGACTCAAGCCACCGAAGCTCACACGATGCAGATTCGCAAGACCACAGTCTTCTGCACGCCCTTACTGACAGCTCTGTTACGCGGCCTGGCGACGATGATTCTGTGGATAATTGGCTGGCGGCCTATAGGCAAACCGCTCAACGACCAGCGCTTTGTTCTGATCGGCGCACCACACACCAGCAATTGGGATTTCCCCATCATGCTATTGGTTGTCCTGAAGTTGAAGCTGCGCCTGCACTGGATGGGCAAGAACTCACTGTTCAAGTTTCCATTTGGTGGGCTGATGCGTTGGCTGGGTGGCATCCCGATAGATCGTTCCCGCCACAACGGCATGGTCGATCAGGTTGTTCAGCAGTACAGAGATAACCCGGAGCTGGTGGTTCTGATTCCACCCGAAGGCACAAGGGCCAAGGTCAAGGACTGGAAGACCGGATTTTACCATATCGCCAATAACGCCGGAGTTCCGATTTTGATGGGTTATCTGGACGCAGATAAAAAAGAAGCTGGCCTGGCCGACTTCTTTTATCCGACCGGAGATCTGTCGGTCGATATGGCTGAAATTCGAAAGTTCTACGCCACCAAAAAAGGCATCAGGCCAGAGAATGCTGACTGACCGAGTCAGAGGCCTCCGCCTGGTCTGAGTTTTGACTGGCAGGTGCCTGGTAATCCAGAGCACTCAACACATGTGAAAACGCAAAATTGGCAAAAACATTGATGTCTGATTTCAGGTGCTGGAACTTCCAGCGCTTGAGATACCATTGTTGCAGTATTGCGGTGGTTGCTGCCGACAGCAGTGCCGTGTCGCCCTGATAACGGAACACACCCGCATCAATGCCATCCTGGAAAATAGATTGCAGCCGCTGGTCAAACTTCAGCTCCATCTGCATGGCAGCTTCCCGCTGGCTGCGATCAAGACCTTTGGCTTCGATAAAACAGAAGTAGTACCACTGATGCATGATGTCGTTCATGTACAGGTCTGCAAACAGTACAGCCCGGAGGTGTTCGTAAGGTGGCAGATTGTGGCTGTGAATATCCGACATGACGTCATCAATAGACTGCCGCACCACCGATTCAATCGCAGATGCCAGGTCGCTTTTGCTGCCAATATATGCGTACAAACCACCCATGCTGATCTGAGTCTCTCGGCTCAGGTCACGGAGGCTCATGGAATGAAAACCCTGGCTGTTGGCCAGACGGAATGTGCAGGTAAAAATCTTCTGGAGATTACGCAAGGCAGTCTTGCCATTTTTAATCTGCATGCGTTCGTGGTGAACAGCGAATACTCGTTCCCACAATGGTTCGCCTTCCAGCACCCAAGCCTGTTTGAACGCTTTTAGCGAAGTATTGTGCGGCCACTCAGCTTTAAGCTTGTCTTCTGACACGCCTGACATGCGCAGTCACTCCTTGATCAATGCAGGCAACGCTGCTGTCGTTGGGCACCCTCTGTTCGAGGTTCAGTGCCAGTCAACTCGCGCTTTCGATTCGCTGCCCTGGTTTATTGTTATTTCCGGCCCGTAAGGCCATCTGGAATGGATAGCACAGCAGTTTACACCAAGCTGCCGCCGTTCACCAACGCACTGATCACGGCGTAGAGTCCGGATATCGCACACAATATCAGCGAGCCACCACGGATGACCTGAGGCGACAGACGGCCCATGGTCTGTCGTGCGACCCAGAACCCGGCGACGGTTGCGGGGATCAGAGGCAAGGACAGCATGAAGTGGGACCAGCCGAAATGTCCAACCGGCGCGAGCACAAGCAGGGAGATCAGGCAGCTGACCACAAAAAACGCAGCCAGATTGGCCCGTATCAATGCGACATTCTGATGCTGCCAAAGCAGCGCCATGGGCGGTCCACCGATGGATGTGCTGGTGCCCATGAAGCCCGAGAGAAAGCCAGCAGCAACCATCCTGCCGTTGGTAGGACTCCAGCGCAACGAACTCAGACTGACCGCCACGGCAAACAACACCGAGAGCCCTATCCACAGCGCCAGCATGTTCTTGTCCATCCACAACAGCAGCCCGGCGCCAGCCAGAGAACCGGGGACACGCCCGACCACCGCCGCCTTCAATCCGCTCAGAGACACTCCTTCACGGAAATACCAGGCATTGATCAGCGAGAGCACCAGTGCGCAGACCGTCACGGGCGCCGGTACATAGGCGGGATTCACGAAGAACAGCACTGGCGCAGCAATCACAGCCAGGCCGAAACCAACGGCGGTCTGTACGTAGGCACCGACAAAAACCAGTGCGATTGCTATCAGTATGTCCATAAGGATTCCAGAATCTGACTCAGCTCAGCTGCAGGCGCCACTGACTATAAGAAAAACCGCGTATTCTACGCCTGTTATGCCGCCTCTGCTATAATCCCGCCCCATGTATCCAATGTCCTATATCGAACCGGTTTTTCGCCCACCCAGTGAATGGAAGTCCCTGATCCTGCAGGTGACCAACGGCTGCTCCTGGAATAAATGCACTTTCTGCGACATGTATACTGCTCCGCAGAAACGCTTTCAGCCCCAATCAATCGAGGCCCTTGAGGCACAGGTGCGTGACATCGTTGAGCGCGGCCTGCCTGTCTACCGGGTCTTTCTGGCTGATGGTGACGCAATGACGCTGTCAATGCGCCGCCTGAACGAAATACTGGACATGCTCAATCGATGGTTGCCACACAAACCAAGAATCAGTGCTTACTGCCTGCCGCGCAATCTGCGCAACAAGACGGTGGATGATCTGCGAGAGCTGCGCGCAAAAGGCCTTAGTCTGCTTTACGTGGGCTGCGAGACCGGCGACGACGAATTGCTGCAACTGATAGAGAAAGGCGAAACTTTTGACAGCTCACTGGACGCCCTGCAGAAGATGAAAGCGGCTGACATCAAGAGCTCGGTCATGGTACTCAACGGCCTGGGTGGCCCTGAACTGAGTGAGCGCCACGCTATCAACAGCGCCCGACTGATGAACGCCGCCCAGCCTGATTATCTCTCAACGCTGGTGGTGGAACTGCCCAATGGCACACAGCGCTTTACAAAACACTTTGGTGATCGCTGGCGCAAGCTGGGCAAGCTGGAACTGTTTCGTGAAATGGAAGTCTTTCTGGAACACCTGGAACTTAACAGCACCATCTTCCGCAGCGATCATGCGTCGAACTATCTTGTTCTGAAAGGTGTACTGGGCAAGGACAAGGACAGCTTGCTGCGAATTGTGCGCACTGCTATTCATCAGCCAGGGCAAATACCCTTGCGTGAAGAATGGCAACGGGGGCTGTAGTCAGCCCTCAGTATCCAGGTAGAACCAGCGGCCCTTGATGCGCAGGAAGCGCGAGCGCTCGTGGTGAATCTGAACCTGCCCGGTCTCGTCGCGCCAGTGCGCTTTGAACTCGACCATGGCAGAGTCGCCTGACTGATTTGCGTTTAGTATCTCCAGTCTGATCCAGTCTGTGTCCTTTGCGCCCAGTTGTTCGGCGCTGACAGCTGGGCGGGTATCCACGTGCCAGGTCTGCAGCAGATAGTCTCCCAGTCCGCCAATCGCAAAGGCGCTGTAGCGCGAGCGCATCAACTGTTTTGCAGTGCGCGCAAATTCTTTGCCAGCATGCAGGCTGCCGCAGCAGACAGAGTAACGTTTACCGCTGTCGCAGGGGCAAATCTGATTTTTAGCGAGTTTTTTTATATCAGGTGTCATGGCGCTTAACGGCTGTCAGTTTTTCGATTTTTTCTGACCCAGTCCCGCGCTCATGATCAGACGCAGCGCATCACCCGCGTCTATATCGGCGGGTTCGACACAGTCTCTGGGCAATATCACCATATAGCCACCGACCTGGTAACTCATCGGCAGATACACGGCAATTTCCTGATCGCTGATCATCTGCCCCAGACGCGAGCGTTCGTCGTCACCCTGCTTTGTCACGACCCCCAATAATTTGTAAGGCGAATCGGGCATTCTTACCCAGACGACTTTCTGGTCACTGAAATTCTGCCCGCCGATCAGGTCAAAGAAATCCTTGATGGTGTTATAGAGGTAATTAAGAACGGGGATGCGATCGATCAGTCGATGTCCCCATAGCCAGAGTGGTTTGATGATGCGCACACGGAAACTGATGCCAGTGACCACAGCCAGCGCCAGAAAGCTCACAATCGCCAGGCCCGGAATATACCACTCGGCCGGCAGCACCAGATCCCAGACCTGCTTCAGCCATTCTTCAACCGTTGTTAACACCCAGATCAATAATTGTATCGACAGCACAATGGGCAGCAACAGCGACAGGCCCGTCAACAGATCTTTACTCAACTTCTTCAAAATTCTCTCCCCGTTTGGCATCGACGCGCGGCGGTATCATGGACTTATAACACTGTTTTAAACGTTGATCATTCTTCGTAGCGGGGACGACGCTGATTACTCCCCGCCCTCACCCAGCCGGTTTTGACGATGGGTTTGATGCCAATATCGAGATACTGATCATTGTTATCCAGGCGCGGCCAGCGCCAGGATCTGCCGAGTCGCTCGAAAGCCGCTTCATCCAGATTGGGATCGCCGGTTTCAGCAAACTTTACCAGTATTGACATAAAGGCGTCGGACACCCAGTCGTCGCGATAGTCCAGTCCAGGATCGGCAGGTATATCCTGACGCGGACCGGGACGAAACAGGTTGCCGTAGTGGCCCGCTATGTTTTCCAGAACTCCAAACAGGTAGCTGACATCACCGCCATGATACGCCAGGCCGCCGTTGCTGCCCCAGCCATAAGGCAGATGGGTAAAAACATAGGCATAGACATCGCTTAGCGGCTCAACGGCTGGGGTCAGGGCTCTGGCAATATACGGAGGCGAGGTATCAGGTTCTTTTTCGCTGCCCATCAGTCCCAGAATGATTGGCACATCATGTTGCGCAGCAAGTCCCTGGAGTGACCAGTTGTCCAATGTAAACACCGAGCGGTATCGCCCTTCGCGGCTGGCCGCAGACTTTACCAGATCCTGCCAGGACGTGGCGCGCATTTGCTCCAGTGTCTGTTCGCCAGATTCCAGGCCAATCCGATTGAGCAGATCCACCCCGGCCTGCTCGGTTCGCTCCAGCGGTACATTGGCAATGCCGCCACTCATGACCAGCGCACGATGGAACAAGCCCTCTGCCAATGGAGAGGCCATCAGGAACAGGACCTTTTCACCGCCTCCTGATACGCCGGCAATGGTGACCCGGTCAGGATCGCCACCAAATGCGGCGATATTGTTTTGCACCCATTGCAGCGCCGCGATGGTATCCAGACTGCCGTAGTTACCGGACACACCCTGTGGCGACTCCGCGGACAAGGCTGGGTGGGAGAAGTAACCAAGCGGGCCCAGGCGATGATTGACGGACACCACCACAACGCCCTTGCGCGGCAAAGGTGCGCTGTTGGGCGCGTGGGAGTTCCCCCAGCCCGAGGTCAGACTGCCCCCATGAAACCACACCAGCACCGGCTGACGGGCTTCCGGCGACTGCGCTGCCGAGGTGACATTCAGGTACAGACAGTCCTCACTCATGCCGGACTCCTGAATCCTGTCATTGCCACGACCAGAGGGAAAATTCTGTGCACACATCGCACTGAAAGTGGTCGCATCGCGATCGCCCTGCCAGGCGGCCGCCGCTTGCGGAGGTCGCCAACGCAGCTCGCCGACAGGTGGTGCCGCATAGGGAATACCACGATAGCTCATGACATCTTCGTGGACACCGGTACCATCCTGGGTCGGCAACGCCATACCTGTCACGGCGCCTTTGTCCGTCAGGATTCGTTCCGGAAGTGCGGCCTGCACCGGCAGCGACGTCATTAAAAACAGGGGCAACAACAGTATCAGGGCGCGCCCGTTTGAAAGAATTGTTTTGCTCATCATGTGATTCTACCTTGAACCGGGCACTTGTCCGAGGGCATAGTGACCTAAACGCGGTCGTCGTATTTAGCCTGAAAACGCTGGATGGACACAATCGCAACAATACTGTATAAATTCACAGTCTCTCACTTAATCCAGACCCGATTTCCATGCCCAAAACTGACTCCAAGTCCGCCAGACACAAATCACCGGTGATTGATTCGATTGTCCTGCGCGGTGCCCGCCAGAATAACCTGAAGAACTTAAGCCTGGAGCTGCCGGTCAACAAACTGATTGTGATCACTGGCGTCAGCGGTTCGGGTAAGTCCACACTGGCTTTCGATACTATCTACGCCGAAGGCCAGCGCCGCTATGTGGAGACTTTCTCTGCCTATGCGCGGCAGTTTCTGGATCGCATGGACAAACCGGCTGTCGACAGCATAGAAGGCATTCCACCTGCCATTGCCATCGATCAGACCAATCCGGTGCGCACCTCACGCTCTACTGTCGGCACGATGACCGAGCTGAACGATTATCTCAAGCTGGTGTTTGCACGGCTGTCACATTTGCACTGCCCAGGTTGCGGGCGCGAGGTCAAACGAGACTCTACACAAAGCATAGTTGCCGAACTGCAGGCCAGCCTGCCCGCCGAGACCAGGCTGCATGTCTGCTTCCCGGCATCGGTGCCCCATAATTTCAGTGAACAGGAAGTGCGCCAGTGGCTGAACCAGCAGGGTTACACCCGCATTCAGGCCAGTCACGAGAGTAAGGTACATGTTGTGCAGGATCGTCTGCGGCTGCGTAATGACAATCTGGCTCGCCTGGCCGAAGCGGTAGAAACAGCATTGCATCATGGCAGTGGGCATGTGCTGGTTTACGCCGAACCCGAGCAGCCTGAGCAACAGATCAAAGCGTTCTCCAGCCACCTGCACTGCCCGGACTGCGAACGCGAGTTCAACGATGCAGGCGCCGGTGCATTCTCGTTCAACTCACCAATAGGTGCCTGTGAGACCTGCCGCGGATTTGGTCGCATCATTGACGTGGATTTTGACCTGGTCATCCCCGATCACAACAAAACGCTGCGTGAAGGCGCCATCAAAATCTGGCAGAGCAAGAGCTTTCTGGAATGTCAGTTTGACCTGGAGAAACTCGCCCGCAAGCGCGGCATTCCGCTGGATACCCCCTGGCGGGAGATGACTGCTGCCGACCGGAATTGGGTACTGGAAGGCGAAGGAGACTGGGCAAAAGATGTCTGGTACGGCGTTCGGCGCTTTTTTGCCTGGCTGGAAAGCCGTGCCTACAAGATGCACGTGCGCGTGCTTCTGTCACGTTACCGTGCCTATACCGAGTGCCATGCCTGCCACGGCGCGCGTCTGAAACCTGAGTCATTGTGGTGGCGCCTGCATCAGCAGCCGCAGGCGGCCGGAGAAACCGGGATTCCTGACAATAGCTACACCATCAATGAGCTTATGCAGTTCCCATTACAGGACTGTGCTGACTTTTTCGAGAAACTGCGACTGCCCGGCAAGCTGGATGCGGCCACCGAACTGTTGATCGGGGAGATCCGGTCCCGCCTGGGATATCTGCTCGATGTTGGACTGGGATACCTGACGCTTGATCGTCAATCACGCACACTCAGTGGCGGCGAGGTACAACGTATCAACCTGACAACGGCGCTGGGCACATCGCTGGTCAATACATTGTTTGTGCTGGATGAACCCAGCATCGGGCTGCACACTCGCGACATGCAGCGCATGGTCGGGATACTGCATCGCCTGCGTGACGCCGGCAACTCCCTGATCGTTGTTGAACACGACCCACAGGTCATGCTGGCCGCCGACCTGATCATCGACATCGGACCCGGACCGGGCAAGCGTGGCGGTGAAGTACGGTTTATGGGTACACCGGCACAGTTGCTCAAACACAAAGATTCACTGACAGCAAAGTACCTGCGCAGCGAGTTGCTGGTGGCCGAAGCAGCTGATGAGCCCCTCGACGCGGTTGCTGAGGCTGCTGCAGTGTACGATTTTAAAAAACGCGTCAGCTCTGGGCAACAAGGTTTAACACTTCCTCTAATCTGTATTCGCGGCGCACGTGAGAACAATCTCAAGGGCGTTGATGTTGACATTCCCCTGCGTGGCCTGGTCTGCCTGACCGGTGTCAGCGGCTCTGGCAAATCGACCCTGATGCGCGACATTCTGTACCGCGGTCTTTGTCGTGAATTTGGTATTGCCACCGAAGCACCGGGTGTGCACGACAGTCTGAGCGGTTATGAGCACATCAGTAACATTGTGTTTGTCGATCAAAGCCCGCTGGGTAAAACCACACGTTCAGTCCCGGCCACGTATGTCGGTGCGTTTGACGTTATTCGCAAACGTTTTGTTGATCAGCCTCTGGCACGCGAGCGCGGATACAAACCCGGCATTTTCAGTTTTAACTCTGGCAATGGTCGCTGTCCGGTCTGCGCTGGCAATGGTTTTGAACATGTGGAGATGCAGTTCCTCAGCGATGTCTACCTGCGCTGCAGCGAATGTAATGGCAAACGCTATCGCCGGGAAATTCTCGAGGTGACACTGCTGGACCCGCATGACAGTCGCCGTGCCCTGTCCATTGCCGATGTGCTGGAATTGACAGTTGAAGAAGCACTGGCGTTTTTTGACGGTGATGCCGAGGTGCAGAACTGCCTGCAGCCACTACTTGATGTCGGACTGCACTACCTGCAACTGGGCCAGGCGGTACCAACGCTCAGTGGTGGTGAATCACAGCGCCTGAAACTGGCCGGACATCTGGCCCAAGTTAGTCACAAAAAGCTTAGTAACAAAAAGCCTGCGAGCAAAACGGTTGCCGGCAAGAAACCCTCTGGAAACAAGACATCAGAAAAAGGCATTCTGTTCCTGTTTGACGAGCCCACCACCGGGCTGCATTTCCACGATATCCATGTGTTGCTGAAAGCGTTTCGCAAACTGCTGGACGCAGGCCATTCACTGCTGATCATTGAGCACAATCTGGACGTAATCCGTGCAGCAGACTGGCTGATAGAGATTGGCCCGGAAGGTGGCGCTGAGGGTGGGCAGCTGATTGCTGCGGACACACCGAAACAGTTCATAGCCAGCGGCAAAGGCCATACAGCTCATGCGCTGAGAGACTACGAAGCCGAGTTAAAACGCAATCAGGGTAGCGGCAAAAAGCGAGGCACTGCCTTAAAAACACTATCGGGCACATCAAGCACCAGTAAACGCGTCAAGCCAGTACAGGCGATCCAGATTCACCATGCCCGCGAACACAACCTGAAGAATATTGACGTCGGCCTGCCATGGAATCAATTCACGGTCATCACCGGCGTCAGCGGTAGTGGCAAGAGCACACTGGCGTTTGATCTTGTATTTGCTGAAGGCCAGCGCCGATATCTGGAATCTCTGAATGCCTACGCCAGGCAGTTTGTACAGCCAGCAAGTAAACCTGATGTGGATGCCATCCATGGCATCCCGCCTACTGTTGCCATTGAACAACGCACCAGCCGTGGCGGTCGCAAGAGTACTGTCGCCACACTGACCGAGATTTATCACTTCCTGCGCCTGGTGTTTGTCAAGCTGGGCACACAACACTGCCCGGATTGTGATGTACCCATAGAACCTCAGAGTCAGGACATGATTCTGTCACGGCTTCAGTCCGAATGGCAGGGGCGTCAGGTCACCCTGCTGGCCCCGGTTGTGGTCGGGCGAAAGGGTTTATACAAGGAACTGGCTGCCTGGGCCGCCAACAAGGGTTACACCCATCTGCGCGCCGACGGCAAGATACTGCCCAGTAACGACTGGCCCGTCCTGGATCGCTACAAGGAACACGACATCGAAGTCGTGATAGGCGACTGCGCTGTCGACAAGAAAAACGAAGCTGAATTAAACCGCCTGATCGGTGAAGCGCTGGCCGTTGGCAATGGTCTGTTGAGCGTCACCGAAGTGACAACCGGAAAGCGTCGCAAGAAAGTCAAAGCCGATGCCCTGTTTTCGACGCGACGCGCCTGCCCTGGCTGTGGCAGCAGCTTTGATGACCTGGATCCCCGACTGTTCTCGTTTAATTCCCGGCATGGCTGGTGCACATCCTGCTTTGGCACCGGCGAACAACTGGCCGATTTTAATGAAGAGCTGACTGGTGAAGAAGAAAACTTCCTGGACAAAGACGACAATGCGCAACCCGCCAAAGTCTGCCGCAGCTGTAACGGCAGCCGTCTGAACCCGACTGCGCTGGCGGTACGATTCCAGAACCAGAGTATTGCTGAACTGACACGGCTGTCCGTCGATGCGGCTGCCACCCACATTGGCAAAATCAAACTGGATACCAAGCAGCTGGCCATCGCCCGTGACATACTGCCCGAGCTCAATGGTCGATTGCACTTTCTGCAGAAAGTCGGACTGGGGTATTTAAGCCTTGATCGTGCCGCGCCCACGCTCAGTGGTGGCGAGGCACAGCGAATCCGGCTGGCCTCACAGCTGGGCTCCAACCTGCAGGGCGTCTGTTACATTCTGGATGAACCCACTATCGGTCTGCATGCCCGCGACAATGCCCTGCTGATCGCGACGCTGCGCGAACTGCAGCAACACGGCAATACCGTAATTGTTGTTGAGCACGATGATGCCACCATGGCCGAAGCGGACCACCTGATCGATGTCGGCCCGGGCGCTGGTGTCAATGGCGGTGAGATTGTGGCAACCGGCACGCTCGATCAGCTCAAGAAGAATAAAAAGTCGCTGACCGGGCAGTTTCTGGCTAATCCCATGCGCCACCCGTTGCCTGATCTGCGCGATGACACGCTGCGTCAGCAGCAGGAAAAAGAAACACTACAGATACGCGGCGCCAGTCAGAACAACCTGCGGAATGTCGACATCGATATCCCACTGCGACAACTGGTGGTGGTCAGTGGCGTCAGTGGTGGTGGCAAGAGCACACTGATTCGTGGTGTTCTGTATGACAACCTGCGTGATCCGGTAATCGCCAACAATAAACGCGGCAAGGCCAAAGGCAGTAAACGCAAGAGCAGCTGGCAGGGCTGCGAATCCATTGACGGCTGGCAGGGTATCAACAGCGTGCTGCAGGTGGATCAGACGCCGATTGGCAAGACACCGCGCTCCTGCCCTGCAAGTTATATTGGCATCTGGGACACAATCCGCAAACTGTTCGCTGACACAGTCGATGCCAGGCTGCGCGGCTACCTGCCCGGCCGTTTTTCCTTCAACGTCTCTGGTGGACGCTGCGAGACCTGCAGCGGTAATGGCATGCAGAAGATCGAGATGAATTTCCTGCCCGATGTGCGCGTGGACTGCGAAGCCTGTGGTGGCTGGCGATTCAATGATGAAACACTGTCGGTGCAATACAAGGGCAAACATATCGGCGAAGTACTGGCCATGAATGTTGACGAGGCCGTCGACTTTTTTGAGTCAGTACCGTCCGTGCATCACCCTCTGAAGCTGCTACAGGATGTTGGCGTGGGCTATCTGACCCTGGGCCAACAGAGTCCGACACTCAGCGGCGGAGAGGCCCAGCGCATCAAACTGGTCGCCGAACTGGCCAAGGCCAAGCCACACCTGAGTCTGCGCGGCAGCAAGCCGCCGCACAAGCTCTATGTGCTGGACGAACCGACCGTCGGCCTGCACATGGCCGATGTCGAAAAGCTATTGCGCGTGCTGCACCGCCTGGTTGACGCAGGCAATTCGGTAATTGTCATCGAGCACAACCTGGACATGATTGCCGAGGCCGACTGGGTCATTGACATGGGACCGGAAGGCGGCGACAAAGGCGGCAAGGTTGTAGCGCAGGGCAGACCTGAGAAAGTGGCTCGCAGCAAGCGATCGCATACCGGCCGCTACCTGGCGGAAATGCCGCTTTAATCGCATTGACTAAGTCATTGGCGCAGCTGGGCAATACCGCCCCTGCGCCACCGTTGGAGCTCGTGCGATTTTCAGCATACACTGTCCGGACAGACGAGCTTCTATTCCTGAACGGCGACCATTTTTTGATATGAAACTTTGCTCAATGATTAGCTCTATAAAACATGCCACAGCAAAGCTGTCGCTACTGAGCCTGCTGACCATACTTACCTTTACATCGCACGCGCAGCCAACCGAACTGCCTGGCCCGGTGCGCGTCGTCGTTGATGGTCACCAGTACCCCAGCGATGCCTACGCACTACTGGTCCAGGAAATCGGCAGCGACACGCCGCTATTGTCTGTCAATGCAGAGCTGCCGCTGAATCCGGCATCAACCATCAAGACACTGACAACGCTGGCGGCACTGGACATACTGGGACCCACTTACACCTGGCGCACTGAACTCTACGCGCTGGGTGCCATATCTGACGGCACGCTTAATGGCGACCTGCTGCTGCGTGGCGGTGGCGACCCCTTCCTGGTTGAAGAGCACTTCCGCAGCATGCTGAAGACACTGCAACGTCGCGGCGTTCAATACATCTCCGGTGACCTGCTGATCGATGCCTCACTTTATGATCCTTCTGTATCACAGGAAGAGAGCCTGGATGCACAATCCAATCGCGCCTATAACGTGCTCCCACATGCCGCCATCACCAACTTCCAGGCCGTGACGTTTTATTTTTATCCGGCTGCCAACGGCCGGGACGTGCGTGTCGAGGCCGACCCTCCCCTTCCCGGACTGATCATCGACAATCGCCTGCGTTTGCAGGCGGGTGCCTGTACCGGGTTTCAACGCGGCATCAGTTTCAGTGAGGATCGCAGTAACCAGACGGTGATATTCAGTGGCTCGTTTCCGTCGCGATGCGATGAATATGCGATGACGCGCGCGGTGATGGATGCGCCCACGTATACCTACGAACTGTTCCGACAGCTCTGGACCGAGTTGGGCGGCACATTGGCCGGCAGCTATCGACTGGCGGAACTGCCATCGACCGAATCCCCACCTGCGGCAGAGCCCTTGGTGGTCTGGCAGTCACCACCACTTGGGGATGTCGTCACATCCATCAACAAGTACAGTAATAACATGATGACCCGGCAACTGTTGCTGACATTGGGGCTTCATCACAGCGCTCCGCCTGGCACAGTCGACAAAGGCATCGCTGCCATTAACGACTACCTGGATAAGCTGCAAATCGACCGCAGCACACTGAGCATTGCGAACGGTTCCGGTCTCTCGCGCGACACGAGACTGTCGGCCAGGCTGCTGGCTGACCTGATGCTGCATGCATGGCAGCAGCCCATCATGCCTGAGTTCATCGCCTCGCTCCCATTGGCCGGCCTGGACGGCACCATGCGGGACAGACTGTCCGATGAGTCTGCCACCGGAAGAATTCACGTGAAGACAGGTTCACTTAACGGCGTCGCCGGAGTCACCGGCTACGTGCTGGGCGCGTCGGGTAAACGTTATGTGGTCGCAGCACTGGTAAATCACCCGGGCGCCGACCGGGGCACTGGCCAGGAACTCGGGGACGCTCTGTTGCGATGGGCAGGCCAACAGTAGTAGCCTGCATCGGGAACTGAAACTCGAAAGGCAGGTCAAACTCAGCTGTTTCCCCGCATTCGGCCAGTTTTATGGATGATCGCCAACTCCCCACGCTGCAGCTCCCCGACATCGGGTCGAGTGGCGATCAGGATTGGGATTTTGATGAGCGCAACGACAGATTATCAGTCGTCAGAGACCGTCGCTTTCTGGGATTGCTACTGATCAGTGTCTGTCTGCACGCAACACTTATAGGTCTGTCATTGCGCTTCGGCCTGAACCCATCATCGATTCCAGAGACCGAATCTTTCAACCGCATTCAGATCACGCTTGTAGCGCCTGGGCCTGAACAACAGGCAGCGGTCGAGCCTCAAGCGACCATCCCGGAGTCTGCCGAAGCTGCCCCAGTGGAGCAGCCGACAGAACAAATTGCATCAGAGCCAACACCACTAGCTCCAGCTGCGGAACCACCAGCAACGATTGAAGTTGTCGAATCCGTACCAAGCATCAGCGAGCCCGAGCCCTCAGATGCACCCAGACTGCTGGCACCCACCATGCCGGACATTCGCCGCGCAGTGCAGCGCAGCGAAGCCATTCGACATAACAACAACATCGACTGCGATACACGGCAGCGCTTCAGCGAACTGATCGACTGCGGTGATGAAGATCCGAACTACGATTTCGCCAGCGCCGAACAACACCCCGCCGCCCTGCTGTTCGCAATACCACTGCCGACCGAGCCCGTTGAAACCGGTGAGGAGTTCAGCGAATCGCAAGCGCGTGTGCAGGATAACATCAATGTCGTTGACAGCACCCTCAGTTCAACCCGCACCCGCCGCGCCGTGATGGGTCAGTAACCCACTCCCTTGAATCGCAGAATAAACGCTGGCAGCTTGTCGCTTCCGGCATCAGGGTTACATTCTTACCAGGACGGTCCGGGAAGTGGGTATCAGATCTCGCCCGGATCGCATACTTTCACCTGTCGCCCGGCGGGGCGGAACTCGACCTCGCACGCTACGCGTGCTCGGGACTCAGACAGTCCTCCCGCTGATCGGGCGACAGGCAAAAGTATAAACGCGACCTGATTGGGCTCGATTCTGATACCCACCTCCCTCCCCTTGTGCCACCGTCGACCGCAGAAGCGCTTAATCCGCGCCGGATCTAACGCGGCACACTTTCGAATCGAGGTGCCGGGAGTAGCGGGAAAGGGAGCGACGAAAACCTGAGGAGGACCTTCCCGCTGATTCCGGCGCCGGACGCACTGAACCAGAACACGGCGCCGGAAGCGGCAATACGGCCTAATCGATGTGCCGGAAGTGGCAACTAGGTCTAATCGAGGCGCCGGGGATAAGGGGGCAAGGAGCGACGAAAACCTGAGGAGGACTGCCCCCTTAGTTCCGGTGCCGGAAGCGTTGAACCCGATTCCGGTGCCAGACGCATTGAACGCTTCGGTTAGCCGTAGCGACCGGTGATGTAGTCCTCAGTCTGCTTCTTACTGGGGTTCGTAAACAGCGTATCCGTATCACCAAACTCAATCAGCTTACCCATATACATAAACGCAGTGTAATCAGAGACACGTGCCGCCTGTTGCATGTTGTGGGTAACAATGATGATGGTGTACTGGTGCTTCAGCTCGTTGATCAGCTCTTCGATCTTCAGCGTTGAGATCGGGTCCAGTGCCGATGCCGGTTCGTCCAGTAGAATGACTTCCGGCTCGATGGCAATTGCACGGGCAATAACCAGACGCTGTTGCTGACCACCTGACATGCCGAATGCGTTATCCTGCAGACGGTCCTTGACCTCATCCCAGAGTGCTGCCGCACGCAGGGACTTCTCGACAACTTCGTCCAGCACACGGCGTGACTTCACACCCTGCAGTCTCAGGCCGTAGGCAACATTCTCATAGATTGATTTCGGGAATGGGTTCGGCTTCTGGAACACCATACCGACGCTGCGGCGCAGATCGGCCACATCCACATCGCGGTCGTAGATATTCTTGTCGTCCATGCGAATCTCGCCTTCGATACGGCAGATATCAACGAGATCGTTCATACGGTTGAAACAGCGCAACAGCGTCGATTTACCGCAGCCTGAGGGCCCGATAAAAGCGGTTACCCGCTTTTCCGGAATGGTCAGATTGATATTGTGCAGCGCCTGGTCATTGCCGTAATAAAGATTGAGGTTGTCGACTGTGATCTTCGGCGTTTCCTCCTCGATCGCATAGGATTCGCGCTCGGTCACTGAACGCGCGGATGCTGCAGACACAGTTGGCCGTTCCGTACGATTAATGCTGCTATCGGCGGTGCCTGGGTTTTCTGCTGTCATGTTTGTAGATCCTGTCATCTTTGAATCGGGTTGGCCGTGGTTTACATTGCTACGCATAGGACTGCTTAGTCACCAGCACTGCGGTAACGCTCACGCAGATGGTTGCGGATACTGATCGCAGTGAGGTTCAGAATCACAATCAACATTACCAGTATCAACGCAGTGGCATAAACCAGTGGTCTGGCAGCTTCTACGTTGGGGCTCTGGAAACCCACATCATAAATATGGAAACCCAGGTGCATGATCTTACGTTCCAGGTGAATGAACGGGAACGTGCCATCAATCGGCAGTGTCGGTGCCAGTTTGACCACGCCTACCAGCATCAAAGGTGCCACTTCACCCGCAGCACGTGCGATTGCCAGAATCAGACCAGTCATCATCGCAGGCGTGGCCAATGGCACGATCACCTTCCAGAGCGTCTCTGACTTGGTCGCACCCAGTGCAAGGCTACCCTGGCGAATGGTGCTCGGAATACGCGACAACCCTTCTTCAGTGGATACTATCACGATGGGCAGGGTCAGCAGCGCCAGCGTCAGCGATGCCCAGAACAGGCCTGGTGTGCCAAAGGTTGGTGCGGGCAATGATGCCTCGTAGAACAACTGGTCAATGTTGCCGCCCAGAAAGTAGACAAAAAAGCCCAGACCGAATACGCCATAAACAATGGACGGCACACCGGCGAGGTTATACACAGAGATACGGATGATGCGCGTCATGGTGCCCTGCTTGGCGTATTCGCGCAGATAAATCGCTGCCAGAATGCCAAACGGTGTCACGATGATAGACATCACCATGACCATGGTGACGGTGCCAAAGATGGCAGGGAATATACCCCCTTCAGTGTTGGCTTCACGCGGCTCGTCGGTCATGAACTCCCACAGGCGTTCAACATACTGCACTGACTTCTGGAACACCGACATGGTGTTGGGTGCAGTCACACGCATGATGTGAGCAAAAGAAATATTGACCTCATTGCCCTGACTGGTCTGCATGCGCAGTGTGTCACGCTCGGTAGAGTCGTAAAGCGCGTCCAGTTCCTGACGCAGCAATGCATATTCGGCTTCCAGCTGGGAACGACCGGTGGCGATTCGCGCGCGCTCCAGAGCTTCCATTTCTGGCGAGAGCGGATTCAGTTCAAGCGTCCGCTCATCCAGGCGAAGTCGCTCAAGTGCAGTATTGATGCGACCGATCTCTCCACGTTCCAGCTCATGGATTCGATCATAGATCTGCAGACTGCGATCAATGGCTGCCTGCAGTGATGACCAGAATGCATCATCTGATGGCGTGCTGACAACATTACCATCCTGCAGCAGGGCAACAGGTGTCCCGTAAAAATTACCCCATTCGCGACGTTCGACTACAAATATATTGTCCGGGTACTGCCAGGGTTCCATGTACAGGTCGAGATGCCAGACGAAATCCTGGCCGGTCTGGTCACGATTACCCACCTTGATAAGGTGACGAACAACCAGCTCTTCCGATTCCGGTACCACTTCACCAGAGTCTCTGGCAACTGCGGCGGGAACGGTCTGACTGCGAACCAGCTCACCAATCAATTCCCGTCGCTCGCCATCGGCGCCGACCATGGTGATTTGCGCAACATCCGCCGGCCAGAAGTGTCCAAAGCCCCGGATGGCGATCAGACCAATCAGGCCAACCACCATGATCATACACAGGGACACGGCACCGGCGTTCAGCCAGATCCACGGTGAGCCACTTTTAAACCACTGTTTCATGCAATTGTCTCTCAGTCGTCGTTCAGCCAGACCAGCGCGCGCTTACAGATTGCTGTAACGATGCCGCAGCCGCTGTCGAATTATTTCTGCCAGTGTATTTACTACAAAGGTAAGCGCCAGCAGAACCAGTGCTGCCAGGAACAACACCCTGAAGTGAGAGGACCCCACCGCGGTTTCCGGAAGCTCCACTGCTATATTGGCAGACAGTGTGCGCATGCCTTCAAAGATATTGAAGTTCACCACCGGGCTGTTGCCGGTTGCCATCAGCACAATCATGGTTTCACCAACAGCGCGGCCAAAACCCATCATCACGGCGGAAAAGATACCGGGGCTGGCAGTCGGCAGCACGACGCCGACCACAGTCTGCCAACGCGTGGCTCCAAGCGCCAGTGACCCCTGGGTCAGGTGCTTGGGTACTGTAAAGACGGCATCTTCAGCAATCGAAAAGATGGTGGGGATGACGGCAAAGCCCATGGCAATCCCCACAATAAGAGCATTGCGCTGATCATAGTTGATACCAATATTGGTAAACCACTGACGCATGCTGCCGCCGAACATCCAGACTTCCACCCAGGGGCTGGCAGCCAGACAAAGGTATCCGAAAATCAGGATAACCGGCACAAGAAGCGCTGCTTCCCAGCCTTCAGGAACCCGACTGCGGATGTTGACAGGCAATCTGGACCAGGCGTAGGCGAAAACCAGCAACATGACCGGCATCAGGAAAAGTATACTGAACACCGCCGGCAGATTGCTTTCCACAAATGGCGCCAGCCACAAACCAGCCAGAAAACCCAAAATGACGGTGGGCAGTGCTTCCATGATTTCAATACTGGGTTTGACCACTCCACGTAGCTTGGGCGTCATGAAGTAAGCGGTATAGATGGCCCCTGCGATACCCAGCGGCATGGCAAACAGCATCGCGTAGAATGCAGCCTTCAGTGTTCCAAGACTCAAAGGCACCAGACTGAACTTGGATTCGAACTCATCAGAACCAGAAGACGACTGCCAGATGAACTCCGGATCTTCACGTCCCTCATACCAGACCCGGTTCCACATGGCTGCCCAGGACAGTTGTGGATGTTCATTCCACAGCTCGGCTTCGGTGACCGTGCCCTGCTCGTCCATGTAGAGAACGCGTTGATTGATCTGGGAAACAGCAACATGAGTCAGGGGTACATCTGAAAATTCGTCGAGCAGCAATGTTCGCGACGAGGTTCCGTAGTGAATGCCTATCTGGCCGGCACGATCGACAGCAATGAATCCCTTACGTGTGTGTTCCGGGGCGATGGCGGTAATTTCCGCTCCATGGGAGTCAAAGCGCCGAATCTCTTCAAGCCGAAAATTGTTCTGCTCATTGCGGACCAGAAACCATTGACTCAATTCACCGCTCTCGGTACCCAGAATCAGCGACACCGTGCCAACCAGAAATGCCGCCGCTGTAATACGCTCACCGTTTCCTGCATCAACTGTCTGCACCAGTCGTGCCGCTGTTGGTGTGGAAATATCATAGTAGTGAACATTGCCGGTGGTATCGATGACAAAGAGATTGCGCAGTGACTTATCCAGCAGCAGTTGTTGTGGCGTTGCAGGCAGGTCAGGCAACTCATAGGTCACTGACGATATCTGCACCTGTCCGGTCAACAGGTTGTTGCGGGAACTCACCGAGGTGAGCAGCATGCGCCCGTCACGGGTGTAGGCCGCCAGTGCACTGGCCGTGACGCCACGGGTATTGGTCTCCACTGCAACCAGATCCAGTGGCTGCCCTTCGGTATCAACCGTAAGGGGCTGCTGTCCCAGTGGGTAGGCCAGTCGCGGTGTCAAAACACGCTCGTCTACCGGGAAACTGATATCGAACTGATGCTGAACGACCTGAGCCTGGCCGTTACTGAGACCGTACACATGCATGTTGGAAATGGGCTCGGCGGCGTAGAAGCTGGTTGCTTGCGCGCCATCTGGCAATGGCACGGCAAAACGCTGAAGGGTTGCTCCCGTGTCAGAATCGAAAAAGACAACCTCAGCATCATCGGTGTATTGCACACCCATGGTTTGATAACGTTCCAGCAACAGTTGACGTGTTTCAGCCTCGGATACCGCAGGTTGATAACTAGCACCTGCATCGACGGTGGCACCGCGAAATATCGGCGCTACCTCGTAAAACAGGTATATGAAGATGGTAGCCAGTGCCAGAACGACACCATAACCCGCCGCCGTAATGCCCCACTTGGACAGCTTGTCACGACGTGCACGCCGTTGACGCATGAGCTGGCGTTGTTCCGCGCCGGGCAACAGACTGACCCTGGGTTTGTCGGGAGTTGGGATATCCGGGGCAAGATCAGACATGAGTGAACGCGGTCCTGTGCAGGTGGTCTGTAAAGGCTCTGATTCTTATTTAAGCAATGCCCGGCTGAACGATTCAGCCAGGCATTTATTCAACGGCGCGCAGTCTACGACAGTATTGTGACCGTTTTATGACAAAACTGTCTTATTCGATTCCCAGCTCAGCCAGGTAACGATCTGCTACTGCGGCAGGCAGTGTCACGAAGCCATCGCGATCAACAATTTCCTGGCCTTGCTTGCTATAGACCATCTTGATGAACTCGCGGGTCAGGGGATCCAGCTCGCGATTCGGGTGTTTGTTGATGTAGATAAACAGGTAGCGCGCCAGCGGGTAATCACCAGTCGCGGCGTTGTCTGGCGTCGGCTCAAAAGCCTGGCCACCGTGACTTGCAGCGATCGGCAGAGCGCGCACACCCGAGGTACGATAACCGATGCCGGAGTAACCGATACCGTTGATAGATTCGCTGATACCCTGCACTACAGATGAGGAACCGGGCTGCTCATTGATGCTGGACTTGAAGTCACCGCCGCACATGGCGTTGTCCTTGAAGAAACCGTAGGTGCCTGATACCGCGTTACGGCTGTACAGTGCAAAATCACGGTTCGCCCAGGCGTCGCCCAGACCCAGTTGTCCCCAACGGGTGATGTCTTCAGCAAAGCCACAACGACGGGTCGCAGAGAAAATAGCGTCGATCTGCGGCAGGCTCAATGATTCGATGGGGTTATCCCGGTTAACAAAAACCGCCAGCATGTCGACTGCAACCGGCAACTCTGTCGGCCGATAGCCGTGCTGTGCTTCGAACTCCTGAATCTCGGACTGACGCATACCACGGCTCATTGGAGCCAGCATGGCAGTGCCCTGTGTCAGAGCGGGCGGTGCAGTGGAAGAGCCGGCACCCTGAATCTGCACGTTAACATTAGGGTAGTAGGTGTTGAAAGCCTCTGCCCACAGCGTCATCAGGTTGTTCAGGGTATCTGAACCGATGCTCGACAGATTGCCAGACACGCCTGAGGCGCGTTCGTAATCCGACAGAGCAGGATCTACATCGGCCAACAGCGATGCTGAGAATGTCGCGGTACCAGCAAATGCGACAACAGCAAACAGTTTTTTCAGTGGGGCAAATTTCAGAGGGGTCATGCGTCAATTCTCCGTTCCGTTGTGGATTCGAATCCAACAAATTTCGGTCTCGGACTATACCGACTGCTTATGACAATTATGTGACAGCATTGTTACGCAGCGATCACTTTCCAGCCTGATCACTACCAGCAAGCTGCGTTTCATCCCGGCCGGATTTACGGACCTCCGGCAGCGACTGCGCCAGCTCCCGCATGCGGCTGGCAATGCGCGTTACACGCTCGGCCACTCGCAGCAGAATGCGCAGATTATCAATCGCAGGGTTCAGACTTGCAACCGGAAGTTGCCGATTGGCCCCAGCCTCCAGCAACTCTGTCTTGAGCGCCCGCCACTGCTCGCGCAGCGACTGATAACGCGCTTCCATGTCGCTGACATCAAAACCTGGCAGTTGCGGATCACAGTACTCAATCATGGCGACGACCGCCTTTTGATAGTCGATCACCTGGTCACGCATGACGCCCTTCAGCAAAACCTTTACATCCTCATGGTGCTCGACGTTTTCCTGTGCCTGCGCCACCGCTTCATCAATATATCCGGCAATGCGCAACACCTGCGGCAACTGACGCGCAATATCAGAATGCAGGCGGTCAGTTTCCAGCCGTGTCACAGCCATCTCCACGGCCTGGGCCAACTGCCGCAGACCGTCATGTTGGTCCTGCAGCGACTCCAGGTCCTTGGCCTGATGACTGGCTGCCATCGCCGCGTGTTGTCGGGTCAGGGCAGCCATACGCTGCAGTTCCAGTAAAAACGCGTCCATGGCCAGGCTGGGTGAAGCGATCACGTTTCGGTCAAGATACTGAGGCCTTCCGAGTTGTTCCACAAAGTTTGTAAAACGTCTCGCCAGCCAGTTACTGAATCGTCCACTCAGGGGTTGCTGCAGAATGACGCCCAGGGTATTGAATACGGTGTGAAACAGCGCAACTGCCATGGCCGGGTTGCCTGACAGGCTGCCGCCTGAATTAAACGCCATGATCGCCAGTGGCAACAACGCCAGTCCCACCATGGCATTAAAGCTGTTGATCAACACATGACTGGCAGCAACCCGTTTCGCATTGGGTGTGGCGCCGATCACCGCAAGCGCCGAAGTGGAAGTCGTGCCCACAGTAGCCCCGATGGTGGCGGCCGCCGCCTCCGGGAACTGAATCAGACCACCTGCCATTGCTGTCAGCGCCAGAGCAATTGCGGCGCCAGAGGATTGTGTCAGCACGGTGGTTACCAGCCCAATCAGCACAAACATTGCTATGCCCATCAGTCCCTGGGGACGCAGGGACTCGAGGTCGATGCTGGCCGACACATTTTCGAAAGCATCACCCAGAAAATCGACCCCGATAAAAAACAGGCCGAAGCCTGCCACCGCCTCCCCTACTGCGCCCAGCCGTCTGCTGGGTCCAAAAAGGCGCATCATCATGCCCAGCCCCACCATCGGCAGCGCAAAGCTGGCAATATTCAGATCAAAACCAACAATCGACACCAGCCAGCCCATCATGGTGGTCCCGATGGTAGCCCCGAGAATTATGCTCATCGCCTGTTTGAGACCCAGCAGCCCGGCATTGACAAAGCCTATGGTGGCAATTGTCACTGCGCTGGATGACAACACCACACTGGTCAGCAGAAATCCCGATGCTATACCTCTGACTGGTGTCCGCGTCGAACGCGCCAGGATATCTCGCAAGGCCCGTCCTGCCGCCAGCTTAAGACCATCCGTAATCATCGACACGGCCAACAGGAAAATACCCAGGCCGCCCAGCAATGTCCCTAGTGTCACCAACATCCTATCGTTATCCCTGTCTCAATATGGCGCCAACTGTGGTCACCAGTGTACTCGCTGCCATCCGGGAATTGCCAGCCTCGCCCCTACTGGTATAGATTGGAAGGCCGGGCTGACGTCTTCAAGGCACTTATGTCCAGATACGATCTGTGGAACCTCTTCCTTTGCGCGGTGCTCCTGCTCACCGGGCTGGCGATTTCATCTCTGGCCGCCTGGCAGGTATCCACCAACGACCAGCGTCTCTGGCAGCTGCAGTCTGTAACCAATGCCGAACGCCTGAGTGCCGAACTCAGATTCCGGATTCTCGCTAATCGCGAACCACTGATAGCCATCGCAAGCCTTTACTCCGGTTCCGACGACGTTACCCAAAGCGAACTTGTTGCTGCGCATGAACTTATCCTAGAGACAACGGATAACCAGATCGCCCATTCCGTTGCATTCGTCACAAACCAAAACGGAGACTATCTGGCCGAGCAGGCAAACGGCGAGCTGGCACTGCTGCCAACTCGCGCCAGCAGCCCGCTGGACACGCAGTTGCGGGCAGCTGTCGACGCAGCCAGGATGATGCCTGGCGCTGTGGTGATTCATGCTCCGATACGGAAAGATGGCGACAGCTATCTGCCAATGGTGCTGACTGCCAGCAACGGCGACACTGGCGGTGTATTGATGCTTTTGCTGGACTTCAGTCGACTGCTGTCTATTGTCATGAGTGATGTACTGAACGGTCACACAACCGTCAACATCTACCACCCACTGACGCCAGGTGTGAATCACGCCAATCTGCCGCCGCTGAGTACCGAGGCTGAAAATCGACATACTGTGCGTGTACCAGTCGGCCTGGATATCTGGCAACTGGAATGGCTGTTTGACGCCGATCAGGCACCTGACATTGATATCAGCCAGGCTTATCTTGTGCTCTTTGGCGGTATATTGATGAGTATGCTGTTAAGCCTGGTTTTCTACACCCTTTTGCAGCAAAGAGCAGTGGTCAATCAGCAAATATCGCAGCGTACTGAAGAGCTCAGACAGACACAGCACCAGTTGTTGCAGAAAGAAAAAATGGCAGCCTTAGGACAACTGGTCAGCGGTGTTACCCAGGGACTCGACAGGCCGATCAACCAGATACGGGAAACAGTCACAGAGCTGGAGCAGCGCCTGGCCGGTGACTCAAAAACAGGCAGCGCACTGACCGCGCTTGACCAGAATGTGCGACGGGCCATGGTGATACTGAATGGGTTTCAGCGCATTGCCAGTGACCAGAGCACTGAACAAAGACGCAGTTTCAATCTGCTTGAAGCGATAGAGGAACTGGCAGAAACGCTGGGGCCGGGGCTGCAGACCAATAAGCTTAAATTGCAGCTTGATGTACCGGGCAATATCATACTGGACAGCTATCCGGGCGCGCTTTATCAGGTGCTCAGTGCCTTGATAGGCAATGCATTGGTCCACGCCTATCCCCCCGGACACAAGGCTGAAGGCATCCTGTCTCTGTCCGCAGAGCTGCAACGCCAGTCAGTGAGCCTGCGCTTTGCCGACGATGGTGTCGGCATTCCTGCAGAAATGCACAATCGCATTTTCGAGCCGTTTTTCACCACGCAGGCAGCCGCTGGCAGCGGCCTGGGGCTTCATATCGCTTACACGCGAGTTGTAGATTTGCTGGGCGGCTCTATCTGCCTTATCCCCAGCGAAACGGGCAGCTGCTTTGAAATTATTCTGCCGCTGTCGGCACCCATGCGGGCCGACGGATATTAAACCTGCCACTGCTGCCTATTTGAACACGACGGTCTTGTTGCCGTTGACGATAATGCGATGCTCGCAGTGCCACTTTACTGCGCGGGCAAATGCCGCACACTCTGCATCCCTGCCGATCTGCATCAATTCATCAATGTCGAAATTGTGATCAATGCGTTCAACCGCCTGTTCAATGATTGGACCTTCATCCAGTTCGGTGGTGACGTAGTGTGCCGTCGCGCCGATTATCTTGACGCCTCGCATATAAGCCTGACGATATGGATTGGCACCTTTAAATCCGGGCAAAAACGAGTGATGAATATTGATGGCCCGACCCGCCATGGCCTCGCACATGGTTGGTGAGAGAATCTGCATGTAGCGCGCCAGCGCCAGCAGATCAACCGACTTGTCGCGGATGATGTCGAGAATCGCGGCTTCCTGCTGCTGCTTTGTTTCAGCGGTCACAGGCAGGTGATAATAATCAAGGCCATACCACTCGGTGATGCCCCGCATGTCATCGTGATTGGATACCACACCCACCACGTCTGCCGGTAGTGCCCCGCTGCTCCAGCGATGCAGCATATCGATCAGGCAGTGCCCGTGCTGGGAAACAGCCAGCAGGACTCTGGGCCGCTTTCTGAGGTCGAAAAAACTCCATTGCATGTCGAACCGGGCGGCAAGCTCGGAAAAGTCTTCATCAAGCTTTTCTGATGACGGCAGATCTACCTCGACCTCTTCGAATTCAACACGCATGAAGAAGCGATCAATTACAGGATCTCGATGCTGTGCTGCCTCGCTGATTGTTGCCCCCCGCTGATAGAGGAAATCACTGACGGCACGCACTATGCCATTGGCTTCGGGGCAGGAAACTGTCAATACGTATTTGTGGCGGTCATCTATGCTCATCTTGCTCAAATCTACTTGTTTTCGGGGCAGCCGCGAATAGTAGCATTTTTTGCAGACGATGAAACTTACCCCGTTTTCCGCCCCCTTTTCAGGGGGTGCCGACAATCAGTGCGATTCCTTACGCTACGTCGTCACTACACTTAGGAATTCTGGAGTTAACGTAATGAAGCTGTTCAACCGATCTCTCGTCGCCGCGGCCATGCTGCTTAGTGGCAGTGCCGCTTTGGCTCAGACTGCTGCCACTATCCCCGCGTCCATGCAGGGCACCTACAATGTCACATTCGGCTCCGCACAGCCGGGCGCGCCATTGACCAACGGCACCACGGCCACCATGGTCATCGCTCCGGGCGGCGCCATCTGCATCGCCGAGTACCTGTTCTCTAATCCAGTGCAGGCAGACAACTCCACTGCGGAAGCTGTCTACACCTCAGCAGCGCTGGGTCTGAAACTGCGCCTGTCCAACATTCAGAGCGGCAGCTTCAACGAACTCAACGTCATGTCATCTTCTGACGCTTTCCTGGGTCAGCTGAGTGGTTCCAAAGTCAGCAACGAAACCAGCTGCGCCATGCTGGGTGGCACACCACCCGACATGAGCACGATTGCCGATATCTTCAAATATGCTGAACAGGCCTATGCATCGCTATTCCCGAACGCCCAAGTGGATAACACTTTTGAGATTATCGACGGATTTATTGCCCGCAGCTATGCCTCAACAGGCACTTATATTGGCATACGCAACGGCACTGTTTATGTGCTCGGCGGCGAATTTGGCACTCAGCCAGTCACAATCGGTACCGTCGCTAACACACGTGCACAACTGATCTCTACGGTGACTGGTGAGCCTGTGACGCCGGTTGAAGAACCCAAAGTTGACATTCCGTCAGGTGATTACAAACTGACCATCTCCGGTGTTGTTGGTGCCACCGTGTTTGGTGTTACCACATCATCAAATTTTGGTCTGACCATCGACTCTATTGAAGCTCCTGACTCAACCACGGTCGAGGAACTTGAGAAGGATGTCAAGGATGCCTTTAAGGAAGTCGAGAACGTGGATGTTGCAACGTTTACTGACTTCCAGATCAGCGAAATCAGCGTTGGCGACAACCGTGTCTTCTTCCGTGCGCAGTTCAAGGCAACCACCACGTCATCAGGAGTCACTGTTAACCAGTCCTACAACATCACTTACGAGTACTTGAAAAAGTAAGTGTATCGGGGCCTGTCAAAAAGGCTGCGGCATCCACCGCAGCCTTTTTTTATGCCTTGTCGCACGCTATGCTTGCGGTCTGTTGTCAATCAGGACGCAAGACATGACTCGCACATTTAAATATCACCGACACGTGACTGCATTGATATTGCTGACCCTGAGCAGCCTTGGCATCGCTGACGAAGGCCTGCCATCGCTGGAAGGCCGCTGGCAGGGCGAGCTTGTTGCGGCGCGCTATCAGCCGATACCGCTGATACTGACCATCACCACCGCGGCAGATGACCAGTACACCGGCGCCCTGGACATCCCCTCGCAGTTTCAGGCCGGTGTGCCGGTTAATCCATTCTCGCCCCGCGGAAACAATATTACGCTTAGGGTCCCAGCTCTTCAGGTTGAATTCTATGGCAACCTGGTTCTGAATGATGCTGGTACCGAAGTACTTGCGATTGAGGGGGACTGGAGCCAGTCTGGCGAATATGTCCCGCTTCGCCTGACACCAGCAGCAGACTGATACCAAAGCAAACCGAGACGTTTGAGGTTGATACTATGAAATACCTGCACACCATGGTCCGCGTCAGCGACCTGGATGAGTCGCTGGACTTTTACTGCAACAAACTGGGCATGCGTGAGATACAACGCAAGGTCAATGAAAAAGGCCGCTTTACCTTGGTGTTTCTGGCCGCACCCGGTGATGAAGATGCTCAGATCGAACTGACCTGGAACTGGGATCCGGAGGAGTATGGCGAGGGTCGCAACTTCGGCCATCTCGCCTACCGGGTAGAGAACATCTACGAGCTGTGCCAGTCACTGATGGATCAGGGTGTCACCATCAACCGTCCACCAAGGGATGGCCGCATGGCCTTTATTCGATCACCGGATAACATCTCCATTGAGCTTTTGCAGGCAGGCGACCCTCTGCCTTTGGCGGAGCCCTGGGAAAGCATGCCAAATACCGGCAAATGGTAAGTGCATTCAGGCACTTGCCAGCTTGAGACGAAAGCAGTGCTCGTTTAATATTGCGACCTTTCAAAGATGGGTCAACGGCCAGGGGCAGAATCATGCAATTACTCGACGGAAAACAGACAGCTGAGCAGATAAAAGCCGAGATCGCGCAGCAGGTCGCCGAGATCAAGGCAGCGGGTGGAAAGGTGCCCCACCTGGCGGCCATTCTGGTCGGCAATGATGGCGCCAGCGAAACCTACGTCAATGCCAAGGTGCTGGACTGTGAACAGGTGGGCTTTGATTCCACACTGATTCGCTTGCCCGAAGATGTCTCTGAAGCAGCCCTGCTGGCAGAGATCGCCAAATTGAACGAGAACGATGACATCGATGGATTCATTGTTCAGGTACCGCTGCCCGCCCATATCGACGAGACTCGCGTCACCTTGACCATCGACCCTGCCAAAGACGTAGACGGCTTTTCTCCGGCCAGTGTGGGTCGTATGTGCCTGAGTCTGCCAACGTTTATCTCGGCGACACCCAATGGCATCATGGAGCTGCTCAAGCGCTACAAGGTCGAAACCAGTGGCAAGCACTGCGTGGTGGTCGGTCGCAGCAATATCGTTGGCACCCCCATGTCCATTCTGATGTCGCGCAACAGCAATCCGGGTAACTCCACAGTGACACTGGTGCACAGCCGCACACCGAACATGGTTGAGGTATGCCGTAGCGCTGACATTCTGATTGTCGCCATTGGCAAGCCGGATTTTGTAACTGGCGACATGGTCAAGGATGGCGCCGTTGTAATTGATGTCGGCATAACCCGTGTACCAGACGAAACCCGCCCGCGCGGCTTCCGGCTGACTGGCGATGTCGACTTCGCCTCGGTCAGTGAAAAATGCTCGTTTATCACTCCCGTGCCCGGTGGCGTCGGCCCGATGACCCGGGCATCCCTGCTCCAAAATACCCTGAAGGCGCAACAGTTGCGCGGCCAGTTCTAAGGACCACATCATGTTCCAAAACACCAAAAGCCTGCCCGCAGATCCGATTCTTGGCCTGCTGGCCGCCTATCGCGTTGACAGCAATTCACACAAGATTGATCTGGGTGTAGGCGTTTACAAGGACGAGAACGGCAACACGCCGGTGATGCGTGCTGTGAAGGCTGCGGAGCAGAAACTGCTGGAAACCCAGGACAGCAAATCCTATGTTGGCCCGGCTGGACAGGAAGCATTTAACCACCTGACCGCCGGTCTGGTGCTTGGTGATAGCCTGCGCGAATCTCTGGGCGCACGACGCGTGACATTCCAGACGCCGGGAGGCTGCGGTGGTCTGCGCCTTGGTGCCGAGTTCATTCAAAAGGTTAAACCTGGCGCCAAAATCCTGGTCAGCGATCCAACCTGGGCCAACCACATTCCCCTGCTGGGCGAAGCCGGCCTGCAGATTGAGAAGTACCCCTACTACGATTACCAGCAACACGCGATTCGCTTTGACGACATGATGCAGGCGCTGCAAAAAGCCGGCCCGGGCGACCTGGTATTGTTACATGGCTGTTGCCACAATCCCTGCGGGGCAGATCTGGATCAGGATCAGTGGCGCAGTGTCACCGATCTGGCAGAAAAGAACGGCTTCACACCGTTTATCGATCTGGCTTATCAGGGCCTTGGCGACGGCATTGATGCCGATAGTTTTGGTGTCCGCCTGATGGCTGAGCGGCTGCCGGAATTGATCGTGGTCAACTCCTGCTCAAAGAACTTTGGCCTGTACCGTGAGCGCACCGGTGCCTTGACGGTAATCACAGACAATGCCGACGCCACCCGCGCCGCTGCCAGCCAGATTGCGGCAACCGCCCGCGGCATTTACTCAATGCCACCGGACCATGGCGCAGCAGTTGTCACAACAATACTGCAGGACTCTGCCCTGAAACAGGACTGGGACCAGGAACTGAAAGAGGTTCGTGAGCGAATCAATGCGCTGCGCTCCGAGTTGGTCAACGCTTTGACTGCAGAGGGCGTAGACCGGGATTTCAGTTTCATCGAACGCGAAAAGGGCATGTTCTCGTTTTTGGGGCTGAGCGTTAAGCAGGTTCGCAGCCTGATTGACGATTACAGCATTTACCTGGTGGACTCCAGCCGTATCAATATCGCTGGCATCAACCACAGCAATCTTGCCTACCTGACTCGTGGCATCGCAGAGGTGCTGACTCGATAAGTTCGAGCCAGCACACTCCAGCAGCTACTTACTGTTTAGTCGGGGACTGCCGGGCTGTTTAGACGCGGACTGTCAGGATATCGCAGGGTGTGCCGTGCAGAACGGCGTTTGCGGTTGAGCCCAGCATGGCCCTGACCGGGTTCTGGCCGTGGGTGCCAATTACGACCAGATCAACGCCCAGCTTTTCAGCCAGCGCCTTGATTTCGGTAGCTGGTTTCCCTCGCAGAAAGTGTATGTGATCTGCCTTGACGGAAGGAAAGCGAACAGCCAGCTCGGCAGTCATTTTCTCAGCCACCTGAGCCTGGTGGTCCTGCTGGACTTTTTCGAAGTCTGCCATGTTCAATTCGAATGAGTAGCTGCCCAGCAGGGGCTCGAATACCATTACAACATCGACCTGCGCATTACTGTCGGCAGCAATAGCCAGGCCTTTGTCCACGATCCTGGCTGATTCATCGGAACCATCGACGGCAATCAGTACTTTCTTGTATCCAGCCATGTCTGCTCTCCTTTTTTAAGTGTCCACCCTTTGAGGTGTAACTTCATCATAGTGAAAAGCTTGAGGTCGATCAATTTTTGCAGCGTTCCTGCAAATCTGTTGCTGAACTCGTTGATCCAGATCAATTCCGGCAGTCCTCGGTGGTATCAATATGACATCACCGACAGGCAATTAACCGGAGTTAAAAAATGGAAGACAAGATTGTATTGCGCAACATGGGCATCGCTATTGGTACTATCGCACTGGTCGCGGTGATGCTTATTACCATTTCCACGCTGCTGGGAAATGCAATTGGCTGAATCCGGGATGCGTCAGGAACTGTTTGCCAGGGCCGGTTATCGACGCCCTGGCAATACGGGTTTCAGCGCTGCCGCCAGATTACGCAAGGCAGCCTCCGTTGCTGGCCAGTCGATACAGGCATCGGTGATTGAAACGCCGTAGCGTATTTCTTCCAGATCATCGGGAATGGGCTGATTACCTGCGTGAATATGACTTTCCAGCATCACACCGATAATGGACTGGTTACCATCCACGATCTGCTTCGTTACATCCTCCAGCACCGACACCTGACGCTCATGCTGTTTGCTGGAATTTCCGTGACTGCAGTCAATCATGATGTTTTCTCTGATCGCAGCCTTGCGTAGCTCCTGCTCACAGGCCTGCACATGCTCAGCCTGGTAGTTGGGCTGCTTGCCACCACGAAGTATGACATGACAATGCGGGTTGCCTGAGGTCCGAAACGCCGCCACCTTGCCTTCATCAGTAACGCTGATAAACGTGTTGATGGCAGACGCTGCGCGAATGGCGTTCACGGCAACAGTCAGACCACCATCAACGTTATTTTTGAAACCCACGGCTGAGGAGATACCACTGGAGAGCTTGCGATGAGTGGGCGATTCTGTGGTACGGGCGCCAATGGCTGTCCAGCTCACCAGATCCTGCAGATACTGCGGGGAGATCAGATCAAGCGCTTCAACACCAATAGGCAGTCCCAGTTCATTGATATCCAGCATCAATTGTCGACCGATGCGCAAACCATGCTCGATGCGATGACTGCCATCAAGATAGGGATCGTAAATCAGACCTTCCCAGCCCACGGTTGTGCGCGGCTTTTCGAAGTAGACGCGCATCACAATCATCAGTGTGTCTTTCAGTTCTTCGGCGAGTGGCTTGAGAAGTCTCGCATAGTCCATCGCCACCTTAGTGTCATGAATTGAGCAGGGACCAACAATCACCAGCAATCGCTGGTCGTTGCCGTCCAGAATATCCTTGACGCTCTTGTGCCCGTACAGCACCGTATCGAGCGCCCTGCCCTGCAGTGGCATTTCCTTCTTCAACTGCGCTGGCGTCGGCAGCTCCTCGCTGGCAATGATATGCAGATTTTCGACCTGACTGGCGGATTTGGACATGTTGGACTCTCAAGCAAATAGTTGTCTTTTGCCAATAATGAAGGCAGGTGGGGCCTGTTTCAAGCGCGTGAATCAGGCGTGACGACGAAAATGCGCCACGCGCATCCCGGTCATAAACAACATCAGTGCGTATAACGCCATGCCGCCAAAACACAATAAGGCCATCACGCCCGCCTGGTGCCAGGTGCTCCACACAAGCCACTGCTGCCAGTCACCCGCCAGCCAGACCAGAAACAGGCACATCATTGTGTTGGCAAACGCTACGCGCAGCGCAAAGACCAGCCACCCTGCCTGGAACTGGAACACCCCCTCTTTGCGCAAGCCTGCCAGAAGCAGTCCGGCATTGAGAAAAGCAGCCAGGGATGTCGCCAGCGCCAGACCTGTGTGGGCCATATCAAAGACGAACACCAAAATGACATTCAGCACCATGTTAACGACCATCGCAACAATGCCGATTCGCACTGGTGTGCGGGTATCCTGGCGGGAATAAAATCCCGGCGCAAATACTTTGATAGCCATGAAGGCGACCAGTCCCAATGAGTAGGCCTGCAGACTATTGGTCACCTGGATAACGTCATTGGTATTAAAGTTATCACTGCCAAACAGGGTGATGATGATCGGTTCTGCCAGCAGAACCAGCGCCAGACTGGCCGGTACTGCGATCAGCAGAATCAGGCGAAATGCCCAGTCCAGCAAAGCCGCAAAATCCTCAACAGAACGATCAGCATGTCGGCGGGACAGGCTGGGCAACACAACTGTCGCCACTGCCACCGCAAATATGCCCAACGGCAGGTCCATCAGGCGCTCGGAAAAATACAGCCAGGAGACACTGCCGGCCACCAGCAAGGAGGCTATGAATGTGTCGAACAGAAGATTGATCTGGCTGACTGACACGCCAAACATGGCGGGTATCATCAGTTTGACGATCCGGCTCACGCCCTCGTGGTGACGGATCAGGCGGGGGCGCGGCATCAACTGCATTCTTACCAGGAATGGCAACTGGAACAGCAGCTGACTGATACCTGCGAGCAGCACCCCCCATGCCAGCGCAACTTCCGGCTGGGCAAAATAGGGGCTCAGCAGCAGTGCCGAGCCAATCAGGGAAAGATTCAACAGCGCTGGCGTCAGAGCTGGCACAGCGAAACGGTCGTAGCTGTTAAGTATTGCGCCACAAAATGCCGTCAGAGATATCAGCAGCAGATAGGGAAAGTTGATGCGCAGCATGTGCACAAACAGATCAAATTTTTCGGGATCAGAGGTAAACCCGTAGGCTATTGGCCAGGCAACGAAGGGAGCAGCCGCCACCACGGCGACTGTGATCAGCAGCAGTACCGTGCCCAGATAACCCGCGACGGCATCAATCAGTTCCCGAATCTCTTCACGTGATCGCTGATTGCGATACTCCGACAACACCGGCACAAAAGCCTGATTGAAAGCACCCTCGGCAAAAAGCCGTCGCAGAAAGTTGGGAATCTTGAAGGCCAGAAAGAAGGCATCAGCGCCATCGCCGGGGCCAAATGCACGGGCCAGCACCACGTCACGCACCAGCCCCAGAATTCTGGAGACAAAGGTCATACTGCCGGTGACGGCGCTTGAGCGTAGCAGTCCGCGCTTCTTCGGCGGTGAGGTCCCCTGCGACTGGGACGGCGGTTGTTCAGTCAAAGCGTACTGGTTCCTGTTAGGTCTGTACCGGCGCTCGGCATTCCATTATGCTGCGTCTGGCGCATTATCGCACTGCCGGACACTCCGGCGCACCCACGATCTGCGCTGAACATGACGACTTGGAAACATTAAAGAACAATAACTATGGATACATCTCGAATACTGGAACGCTGGCGTGCAACCGGACCAGGGCTGGTGATGGCGGCGGCCGCGGTTGGTGCTTCACATCTGGTCGCCTCAACCCAGTCTGGCGCGCTGTTTGGCTGGCAGCTATTGTGGCTGATTGTTGCCGTCAACATTCTCAAATATCCTTTCTTCCGCTTTGGAGTCCAATACACCCTGCTGAATGACGAAAGCCTGGTGGAAGGATACCTGCGCAAGGGTCGTGGCTGGCTGATCGCCTTCACCTTGCTGAACCTGCTGGCGGCCGTGGTCAATACCGCCGGTGTCCTGCTGTTGACGGCCAGCCTGCTGCAATATTTCATTCCGGGCAATCTGTCGCTGACGCTGCTCTGTCTGCTGTTGCTGGCGATCTGCCTGTTGATCCTGCTGGCGGGTCATTACCGGGTGCTGGATGGGCTCTCACGTGTGCTGATGCTGGTTCTCACCGTCTGTACCTTCGTGGCACTGGCGATTGCCTGGCAGAACGGACCTATGGCGCCGCCAGATTATGTCAGCCCATCACCGTGGCAGCTGTCGGCACTGGCATTTATTGTTGCCACCATGGGCTGGATGCCGGTACCCATCGAGCTCTCGGCGATCAATTCGATGTGGCTGCGTTCCAAGCAACGGCTGGCTAAAGTCAGCCTGAGCGACGGACTCTTTGACTTTAACCTGGGATATGCGGTTGCCATAGTGCTGGCTGTGGTTTTCCTGGCGCTGGGAGCACTGCTGCAACACGGCACCGAGCAGGAAATTCAGATGGCCGGAGCGGCGTTCGCGCAGCAGCTGGTGGCTATGTACTCGGCAACCATCGGGGACTGGGCACGGCTGTTTATCGCCTTCATCGCGTTCATGTGCATGTTTGGTACCACGCTGGCGGTGCTGGATGGTTATGCCCGCACACTGAACGAGTCATTTTACCTGCTCAGTCGCAAAGACAAAGATCGACCTCGCTGGCCGTTGAGCGCCTGGATTGTTGGACAGTCCGCCGCAGGCATGGCCATCATTCTGTTTTTTCAGACTGCGCTGAGCCCCATGCTCACCTTTGCAATGACACTGGCCTTTCTGACTACGCCTTTCTTTGCCTGGTTGAACTTCAGTCTGGTGAGACGGAATCAAATTTCCAGCGGTATGAATGTACTGGCCTGGGTGGGTATGGTGTATCTGACGGGCTTTGCGCTGGTTTATCTGGTCTGGTACCTGTTCTTCTGAACAGGTACCAGACGCCGCAGAACAAATGCCTGCTTACTTATTGAGAGCGCGCAGCATCCACGCAGTTTTTTCGTGAATGCGCATACGGTCGGACGCGAGAGCCGCGGATGACTCGTCATCGCCCTGCTGCGCCAGCTTGACGACTTCCCGACAGGTTTTAACGACCTGCTCATGTCCTTTGGTCAGCAGATCAACCATCTCCTTGGCTGACGGAACACCGTCGACTTCCTTGATAGAACTCAGACGGGCAAACTCTTTATACGTACCTGGCGCGGGTACATCGAGCGTGCGAATACGCTCGGCAATATCATCTACCGCCTGCGCCAGCTCCACATAGTGTTCTTCGAACATCAGGTGCAGCTCACGAAACGACGGTCCTTCCACGTTCCAGTGGAAGTTGTGTGTCTGCAGATAAAGGGTATATGAGTCGGCCAGCAGGCGTTTGAGACCGTCTGCAATACTCTCTCTGTCAGCCTGTTTGATTCCGATATCAATCTTACTCATGAATCATACTCCTTGGGTCATGGGTTCTGTGAAATCACACACCTTGTCTGGTAGCTTAACATATGAGACCAGCCTGATAAGCGTGAATTCGGCCTTGACAATCGGAAGCTGAATCGGCATAGTACCGCGTCTTGAATTTTGCCACACGTTGACAGTATCGTAAGGAGCATCAGTTGGCCAACACTGCACAAGCCCGTAAACGCGCGCGGCAAAATGAAACCGCACGCCGTCACAACGCCAGTTTCCGTTCCATGGTTCGCACCTACATCAAAAAAGTAGTTGCTGCCATCCAGGAAGGCAACTATGACAACGCCACAGCCGCCTACAACAAGGCTGTGCCTGTCATCGACCGCATGGCCGATAAAGGTATCATCCACAAGAATAAGGCTGCTCGTCACAAGAGCCGTCTGAACTCTGCCATCCTGGCTCTGAAAGCTTAAAAACCAGCTTTGCAGAACAGCATCGGGGACGCCTCCGGCACTCAATATAGAGTATCCGGCAGCGTCCCCGATTTCGTTTTATATTCAGACGGTGTCTTGTCTGTCAGTTGTCTGTGATGACCATGTTATCCCGATGGATCATCTCGGGATCCCCGGCATACCCCAATAAGGTCTCGATCATACGGCTCGGCTGACGCGCCAGCTGTTCGGCTTCGCGGCTGTTGTAGTTAACCAGCCCGCGCGCGATCTCTTGACCAGTCTCATTGACACAGGCGACCACCTCACCGCGGTCAAAGTGCCCCAGCACCGCAACCACACCAACTGGCAGCAGACTGCGACCTGACTCCCGTAAAACTTTTTCGGCACCAGCATCAACGGTCAGCTGACCTTTTACTTTCAGTTGTCCTGCTAGCCATTGCTTGCGCGCGGCCATGGGCTGCTTTTTAGGCAACAATAGCGTACCAATCGACTCACCGGCCGCCAGGCGCAATAAAACGTCGTCTTCCCGCCCAGAGGCGATAATGGTGCGTGCTCCGGAGCGCGCGGCCAGTCTGGCCGCAGTGATTTTTGTGGCCATGCCACCACGACCAAGACTGCCACTGCCTCCAGCCATGGCCAGCAGGCGACGGTCATCAGCCATGGCCTCGGTGACCAAAGGGGCATCTGGCTGAGTGCGCGGATCGGCCTCATACAGGCCTTTCTGATCGGTCAGGATAACCAGCGTATCTGCACCCAGCAGGTTGGAAACCAGAGCGCCAAGCGAGTCATTGTCACCGAAACACAGTTCAGCGGTCGCAACCGTGTCATTTTCATTGATGACAGGCACCACACCCATTTCGACCAGGCCGGTCAATGTGCTTCGGGCATTCAGGTAACGACGTCGATGAGCAAGGTCATCATGAGTGAGCAGTACCTGGGCCGTGTGGACTCCATACTGCTGAAAGCTGGTTTCATAGGTCTGGATCAGCCCCATCTGGCCGACAGCAGCGGCTGCCTGCTGCAGATGAACTTCCTTGGGACGTGATTTCAGCCCCAGTCTGGCAACACCTTCTGCCACGGCGCCGGAAGATACCAGCACAACCTCTATTCCCTGCTTCTGCAGCCCCACCAACTGGGCAACCCACTCACCTATGGCCTTGCGGTCGAGGCCAGTGCCATTATTGGTAATCAGGGAGCTGCCAATTTTGACAACCCAGCGGCGCGAAACCATCGATTCAGATTGCTGCATACTCATTCACGTCAGTCGTCATAATCATCAAAATCGTCGAAATCGTCTTCAGCACTTTGACGTGCTGCCGCATGCTGCGCGCGAGCCCGCTCGACGCTCTGACGAATTTCCAGCTCCATGGCGCGATCGCGCTCTTCCTGCTGCTCTCGATAACTTTCGTCGCCCTGCATCAGTTCGCGGTGTTTTTCGACGGAAAGCATGATGTCATGACACAGCTTCTGACAGCCAGTGCCGCTGATTGCGGCGATACGGTAGACAGGCAGATCCCAGCCCAGCTCATCGATAAATCTTTGCTGTAACGCCAGAATATCCTCTTCTGCCACCAGGTCAGTTTTATTGAGCACCAGCCAGCGCTCTTTGCTGGCAAGTGTCGGGCTGAAACTGGCCAGCTCGTCAACAATCGCACGCGCCTGCTCAACCGGATCCGAATCGTCGAGCGGCGCAGCGTCAACCATATGCAACAGAACGCGGGTGCGCGCCAGATGTTTGAGGAATCGAATACCCAGCCCTGCACCTTCGGAAGCCCCCTCAATCAAGCCAGGGATATCTGCCATAACGAAGCTGCGCTCCAGCTCGATGCGAACAACACCAAGCCCGGGAACCAGAGTCGTGAACGGATAATTGGCAACCTTGGGGCGCGCAGCTGATACCGCGCGCAGCAATGTCGATTTACCGGCATTTGGCATCCCCAGCAGCCCGACATCGGCGATAACCTTCAACTGCAACTGCAGCGTTCTCAGCTCACCTTCGGTGCCTTTGGTTGCCTTGGTAGGGGAACGATTGGTGCTGGATTTGAACCGGGTATTACCCAGGCCGTGAAAACCACCCTTGGCGACCATAACGGTCTGGCCGGCTTCAGCGATGTCAGCAATAAGCTCTTCGGTATGCTTGTCGACTACCGAGGTGCCGACTGGCACCCGCACATACAGGTCTTCACCCGCCTTACCGGTGCAATTACTGCCCATGCCCTGCTGTCCTGACTCGGCCTTGTAGCGCCGCTGGTAGCGAAAGTCGACCAGTGTGTTGAGATTGGCGTCGCCAACCAGGTAGACACTGCCACCATTCCCGCCATCTCCACCATCGGGACCACCCTTGGGGATGAATTTTTCTCGACGGAAACTCATGCAGCCGTTGCCGCCCTTGCCGGCTTCAACGGTTATCTCGGCTTCATCAACAAACTTCACGTGTTTTCCTGTCCCATTCGCTTGTGGGGAAAAATCTACCCATATAAAAAAGCCCTGTCGAGTGACAGGGCTTTTATCCGTGACGCATCATGCCACTGGTCTTGCTAAACCTCTGCTACACCGCCCGACTGGCAGCGTAGCATGAGGACTGCCTATCAGGCAGTGACGATGCTGACAAACTTGCGGCTGCGCGAGCCTTTGACTTCGAACTGCACTTTGCCTTCCGCTGTTGCGAACAGAGTGTGGTCCTTGCCAATGCCTACGTTTTTGCCAGCGTGGAAACGTGTACCGCGCTGACGCACGATGATGTTTCCAGCCAGAACGTGTTCACCGCCGAACTTTTTGACGCCCAGGCGTTTGGAAATGGAATCGCGACCGTTACTGGTACTGCCGCCTGCTTTTTTATGTGCCATTTTCTACTCCCGGCCCAATCAGGCCTTGATACCTGTAATACGAACTTCCGTAAACCACTGACGGTGGCCTTGACGCTTACGGTAGTGCTTACGACGATTGAACTTGATGATGGTCACTTTCTTGGCGCGGCCCTGAGCGACGACTTCCGCAGTAACCTTGCTGCCTTCAACGTAGGGAGCGCCGATCTTTACAGATTCGCCTTCACCCACCATCAGCACTTTATCAAAGTCGATTGATTCGCCGGTTGCCACTTCAATTTTTTCCAGCTTCAGCGTTTCGCCCTCAACGACTCGATGCTGCTTGCCACCACTCTCAATAACCGCGTACATAATTAACTCCAGAATTTGGTCACGCCGGGCCCGGCAGAAACTTCAGGCCTGATGCTTTAAGGGCGGGCATTTTACGAGAATAGGAGATTGCAAGCAAGTGTTTGTGCCGCATTAATTGCAGCTTTATGGGATTGAGGCGCGTCAATCCGCTTTTGTCCACTGCAGTTGCTTGACACCGCATGGCAGCCCCCCTAGCATTGCGGCGCATCCCGGCACTTCAACAGCAAGGCAATTCAAAAGCAACATACCCATGCACAATCAGATTCGCGCAACTGTGGCAGACGATTTTGACGCCGTCAATGCGTTCATTGTCGAACAACTGCACTCCCGGGTAGACCTGGTAGAGAACATTGGCCACTACATTATAGGCGCCGGCGGCAAACGTATGCGCCCGCTGCTGGTCTTACTGGCAGCGCGGGCTTGTGGAGCCCAGGACGACCGCCCGGTGAAGCTGGCCGCCGTCATAGAGTTCATTCACACAGCCACCCTGCTGCACGATGATGTGGTGGACATGTCCGCCATGCGCCGTGGTCGCCCGACCGCCAATGAACAATGGAACAACCCGTCCAGCGTGCTGGTCGGTGATTTCATTTATTCGCGCGCTTTTCAGGTCCTGGTTGCTCTCGGCCACCATCAGATCATGCAGGTGATTGCCGATACGACCAACACCATTGCGGAAGGCGAGGTCATGCAGCTTCTGAACAAGCACCGCATTGAAACCTCCGAAGAAGACTACATGCGGGTGATCCGCGATAAAACAGCTGTGCTGTTCGAAGCGGCGGCGCACTGCGGCGCACTGATCGCCGATGCGCCGGAAGCAAGCTGTCAGGCACTGAAGAGTGCCGGCCTGCACCTCGGACTGGCCTTCCAGCTTGTCGACGATGCACTGGACTATGATGGTAACGCAGAGGATCTGGGAAAGAATGTCGGCGACGACCTGGCGGAAGGCAAGCCAACCCTGCCACTGATCCACGCCATGCAACACTGCTCCGAGGATCAGAAGGCTTTGTTGAGCCAGGCGGTGCAGAGCGGTGGCAGTGAGCATCTGACAGAGGTCATCGGCATCATCCAGCAAAGCGGTGCTCTGGAATACACCCGCCGGCTAGCCAATGAGCAGGCCGATCTGGCACGTGCACAACTGTCCGTGCTGCCAGCGTCCGACTATCGTGACGCCATGCTCACCATGTGTGATATGGCCGTAGCCCGCGTCAACTGAGCCATATTCGAACACTATCTGACTGAACAGTAGTTTTTCACGGCCAGGTATGTTAAATCATTTCTGATCGCCCGCGTCCCGACACCTGGACTACAGGACCCGGAAAAAAGGAGATGATAAGAACATGACCCGGCCCATGCTGGACACCCTGGCAGATATAATCGAATTCGAAAAACAACCCCTGGCTAAGCGCTTCCCGTTGACCAATGCCCTCGCCCTGATTGAGGAAAGCGCTGAAAAGTATGGCAGTGATCCTGTCATAGATTTCATCCTCACCGGACGTCGCGACGATCCGTCGGTCACCCTCAGCTACAATGACCTTCTAAGCCAGACCCGGAAAACGGCCAATCTGCTGGGCCATCTGGGCTTACAGGGAGATCAGGCGGTATCCATCATTCTGCCGACCCTGCCGCAGTCTCACCCACTGATACTGGGAAGCCAGGTCGCGGGTATCGCCAACCCGATCAATCCACTGCTGGAGCCAGCTCATATCGCCGAGATCATCCAGTCGGCAGGCGCCACCATGGTGGCATGCCTGGCCCCGTCACCACACAGCGATTTGTGGCAAAAGCTGAGCAGCATACTGCCATCTCTGCCTCAGGTGCACACGGTACTGGTGATTCACCACCCGGGGCTGACCGATCCACATGCCAGCACGGCCCTGCCCGGAAACGTCAAGACCATCGACTACAACAGCGCGGTTGCGGCGCAGCAGGGTGACTCACTGACCCACGCCCGCAAGCTTGACAAAAACACCATCGCCGCCTGCTTCCACACCGGTGGCACGACTGGCAAGCCCAAAATAGCTCAGCTTACACATGGCAACATGGCCTATCTGGGCCAGCTAGCCCGTGTCCTCAACGCCCATCTGGGAAGACAGACGGTACTGTGCGGTCTGCCGTTGTTTCATATCTTTGGCGTCATTATTCTGGGTATCGGAGCGTTCTCGGCGGGTAATCGCATTGTGCTGATGACACCCTCTGGCTTTCGTAATCCCGAGGTAATCAAGAACCTCTGGCATCATGTCGCCCGATTCAAGGCCAACAGCTTCTCTGCCGTGCCAACTGTACTCGCGGCGCTGTCGCAGATTCCCGTAGGCGACGAAGATATCAGCAGGCTGCGCCGCATCAATTCCGGAGCCGCCCCGCTGTCACCCGCCTTCGAACAGCGCTTTGAAGAGAATTTCAATGTGATTGTCACCAATGGTTACGGCATGACCGAAACAACATCCCTGATCAGCCGTGCCCCGGATCAGCAGCCGCCCGGCAGTGTCGGGCTGCGCCTGCCCTATTCGCAAATACGTATTGCACATCTGGACGGAGTCCAGGTCACGAAGGATTGTCCACTGGGAGAAAGCGGTGTGGTACTGGTCAAAGGCCCACAGGTGTTTGCTGGATACAAAAGCGAGGCGGATAACGCCGAAGCGTGGATTGATGGGGAGTGGTTCAACACTGGAGATCTGGGTTATCTGGACAAAGACGGCTTCCTTTACCTGACTGGACGCGCGAAAGACCTGATCATCCGCAGCGGGCACAACATCGACCCTGAGACCATCGAAGAACCACTGAATGGTCATCCCGATGTTGTCAGCGCTACCGCGATCGGTATGCCTGACCCGTATGCCGGTGAGTTGCCCATGGCATTTGTTGTACTGAAACCTGGCAGCGAGACAACAGCTGAAGAGCTGCTGACCTACAGCGAAGCTCATATTCAGGAGCGCGCCGCTATCCCCAAACGCCTGGAAATCATTGAGGCCATGCCCATCACCGCCGTCGGCAAGATTTTTCGGCCCGCGTTACGGGAGAAGATTACTTCAATCGTGCTGACCGAACACCTTGAGCGCGAAGGTATCAATGCCACTGTCAGCGCGCGAATGGATGGCAAAAAAGGCATGCTGGCCAGCGTGACGCTCGATGACCGCACCCAGCAGCCAGCCGCACAGGCACTGCTCGAGACTTACAATGGCGTTCGGAGTGACTTCGCGAACACCTGATCAGTTGGCGACTTCGATGCGGATGCCGGCACTGCTCGAGCGCAAAATGGTGCGACCATCGAGGCGGCGCACCCGGCTCTGGGTTGACCGGTAGGTCTGATCCCCCAGCTCCAGGATGGCGGTTGCCAGCTGTATCGCCTCTTCGGCCGTCTCCTCGTCACCCAGTTGCCGGTAGGTGCTGCCGAGTGCGAAATAGAAGTCTGGCTCCAGATCATTGCGCCGAATGGCGCGCTGAAAATGGGTCAGCGCCTGCTCGAAGTTCTCCTGCTCGAATGCAATATTCCCCTGCACGTAGTGAAAGTAGGGATTGCGCTGATTGTAGGCCTGCACTGCGCGCCGATACCGCTCGGCTTCATCCTCATTACCCTGCATGGAATAGAAACGGGCCAGGTTGTTGATGACACTGGCGCTGCTGCGATTCAGTGATGCTGCGCGCTGATAGCTGTATTCAGCGAGATCAAAGGCTTCCTGGCGGTTCAGAATACTGCCCAGGGTGTTCCAGGCGATATCCAGCTCCGGGTCAGTGACGATGGCGTAACGGCCATACTGCAGAGCCTGCTGCAGGTCGTTCTCCAGCAGACTCTCCACTGCCATATTGTTGAAGTACAGCGCCAGTGCCTCTTCATCGCTGACCTGCTGGGCGGTGTCGCGCTGCAAACGAATCTGCGGTGTAAAATCGACAATGTAGTGGTCATAAACACCCAGCCGACCCAGTGCATTAACGTGCTCACTGAGTATCAGAATCTCGCCCCGCCGGTCCCAGACCGGTCTGACCTGCACTGTCTGATAGTTCACCTGCAGACCAAAGTGCCGTGCCATGGTGATGTAAAGCCCAACCAGTGACAGGCAATTTGCGCGTCTCTCCTGAAAGGCCTGCGCAGCCGTCAGATTGGCTGCATCATCGTACTGGATATTCAGATACTCTGGGTCGAACAGCAACTCCTGCAGGCGACTGACCAGATCCCAGCCCCTAAGCCTCTCGTCTACATGTTCATCGAGATAGGCCTGCAGCGCCGGGTCCATATCAAGCAGCCCCACTTCGGGCACATCCAGGGGTTGATCACCCAGAATGCGCCGCTCCAGTTGTGGATCGGGTTCGAAATCAGGATTGAGGTTGAATACCTGACAGGCAGCCAATGAGACAGCAAAACCTGCCATGGCAACAGATTTCAGGACGCGCCCGGTCAGCGCGGATGGACCTGGTAGTGACAACGATGCTAGCAACTTCATTCTCCTCCCGCCTCTCTCCCCAGAGAGCGGGTCGATGAAAACCGCCCCGGCCATGGCGTCCCTCCATGGCCATCCCCATAGTCAAGCGATTCTCGACGCTCTGATATCAGACCGTCAATCCTGAAGTTTCATTCCAGCAAGCCTGGCGCAAGTGATGCGACGACCTACATGTTTGGATAGCTTGGACCGCCGCTGCCCTCAGGGACTACCCAGCGAATATTCTGCGCCGGATCCTTGATATCACAGGTCTTGCAGTGCACACAGTTCTGCGCATTGATCTGGAAGCGGCGCGTACCATCGCTTTCCTCCAGAACTTCGTAGACACCGGCCGGGCAGTAGCGCTGCGCTGGTTCGTCATACAGCGGCAGATTGTGCTTGATTGGCACTTCCGGATCGATCAGCTGCAAATGGCAGGGCTGATCCTCTACATGGTTGGTATTCGAGAGAAACACGGAAGACAGCTTGTCGAAAGTAATCTGACCATCCGGCTTGGGATACTCAATCTTGCGGCACTGATCGGCTTTTTTCAGCTGGGCATAGTCCGGTGTCGTGTCATGGAAGGTCATCGGAAAATGACCAGCAAAAATATTGTGCTCGATGAAGGTCAGACTGCTTCCAATCCAGAAACCGAACTTGTGGAAACCAGCGCTGAAGTTACGGGCCTTGTGCAGTTCGTCGTGCAGACTGGACTTGCGGAAGCGTTCGCCGTATTCAGTCAGGTCCTGACCGGTTGCAACTTCATCCTGCTTGAGCGATTCCATGATCGATTCGGCGGCCAGCATGCCAGAACGCAAGGCTGTATGGCTGCCCTTGATTTTGGCAGCGTTAAGAGTGCCGGCATCACAGCCAATGATCAGACCACCCGGGAAGCTCATCTTTGGCAGCGAATTCAAACCACCCTTGTTGAGGGCACGCGCGCCGTAGCTGATGCGTTTGCCGCCTTCCAGGTACTGTTTGATGACAGGGTGAAGCTTGTACTTCTGAAACTCGTCATAGGGGCTGATGTGCGGATTCTGATATCCGAGATCGACAATAAGCCCCACATAAACCTGATTATTTTCAGCGTGATACAGGAAGCCGCCACTGGAACCAGCATAGCTGTCACCGATCATCGGATAGCCGGCGGTGTGCACGACCAGCCCTTCCTTGTGTTTTTCCGGCGGAATTTCCCAGACTTCTTTTAGACCTATACCGTAATGCTGTGGATCGCTGTCCTTGTCCAGCTCAAATTTGGCGATCAACTCTTTGCCCAGGTGTCCCCGGCAGCCTTCTGCGAAAATTGTATACTTGGCGTGGAATTCAAAGCCGGGCTCGAAGGCGTCTTTCTTTTCGCCATTCGCGTCAACGCCCATGTCACCCGTGGCGACACCCTTCACCGAACCATCTTCATTGTAGAGAATTTCGGCAGCGGCAAATCCGGGAAACACCTCGGCGCCAAGCTCCATGGCCTGGTCAGCCAGCCAACGGCACAGGTTACCCAGTGAAATGATGTAATTGCCGTGATTGCGCATGGGTTTGGGCACAATCATGTCAGGAAAACGCACGGATTTCTCTGCTCCGGGCAGGTAATATATGTCATCGCCTGTGACGGCGGTATGCAAGGGCGCGCCTTTTTCCTTCCAGTCTGGAAACAGTTCAGTCAGTGCTGCAGGTTCGAAAACCGCACCTGACAGAATGTGAGCACCGACTTCAGAGCCCTTTTCCAGAACGCAAACCGATATCTCTTTCTCTGCTTCCTGTGCCAGTTGCAATAACCGGCAGGCAGTCGCCAGACCCGCAGGACCCGCTCCTACGATAACGACATCGACTTCCATAGATTCGCGCTGCATAAACTCACTCCCCCTGACTTTCGCGGCATTACGCGTGATGGCCCGTACATGGGCAGCGTATTATCCTTAATTCAACCCTAAATCGCAAAGGCAGGCCTGTAGCGCCCCATGGATTTCCGGGTATTGAAATGTAAAACCGGCATGTTCGAGCCGTGCCGGCAAAACCTGCTGCCCTTTCAGCAGCAGCTGGTCACCCATCTCGCCAAACATCAGCAGCACCATGGCGGGAGGCTGGTGGAACACAGCTGGACGGCGCAGCAGATCCGACAGAGTATCATTAAACTTACGGTTGCTGACCGGGTGCGGCGCTGTGACGTTAAAAACACCTGTCTGCTCGTGGTCCTGCAGAACCCATTGCAGCGCGTTTATCAGGTCAGTTCGATGAATCCAGGACAGCATCTGTTTACCGTGCCCCAGGCGACCACCCAACCAGAATCGATAAAACGGCAACAGACGCGCCAGCATACCGCCACCAGCACCCAGCACCACACCAAAGCGCATCAGGCAGACTCTCACTCCCAACGACTCCGCTTTGCGGGCTTCATCTTCCCAGCGCTTGCACAGCTCATGCGAGAACCCACTGCCTCCACTGTCTCTTTCGGTCAGCGGTCGATCACGCTCGGTCCCGTAATACCCCACGGCGGAGGCGTTGATCAGACACTCGGGTTTGTGGTCGAGGCGTTGAAGCAGCTGAATGACCTCTCGAGTTGTGTCCAGCCTGCTATTCATCAAAACCTTCTTCCGCGCAGCTGTCCAGCGTTTTGCCGCAATACCTTCTCCCGCCAGATTGATGACAGCGTCAAAGTGTTCGTCCTGCCCCAGCTCATCGAGGTTGCGAACCAGTTCCGGGCCAGCACCCAGTTTGACTCTGGCAGCCGCATAATCGCGCACCAGAATGGTCAGTGAGTGGCCCGCAGCAAGCAGTTCACGAACCAGCACCTGACCTATAAAACCAGTGCCGCCTGTCATCAGAATCCGCATTCAAATTCCTCCGTTGCCGCCTCAGGCAGCTTGCCAGAATTATGCCCACATTATGGCAATTCGCCCTCAGAATCTCACAAATTGTCACAACAGTGCGATGCATTTTTTTGATAATATTCGGATTATTCTAAATTACACCCCGTAGATTCGATCCACGACTAACCCGAATAGCCGCATCTTTTTGGAGTATTCATGACGCGCCAGATCATTATCTCGCCTCTAATTCGTGCCAGTGCACTCAGTCTGGTTGCATTCAGTCTGGGCGCGCTGGTTAACCTTGCCTACGCCACCGAACAGAATCCAGATCTCGAAGCACAGGACGAATCGTCCACCGTTATTTACCCCGCCTCATTTTTTCAGCCCTACAATCCAGTGTCGGTCAACGACATGATAGACCGGATACCCGGTGTAAGCATCAGTGGCAATTCCGGCGGCCGGGGTCTTGGCAGTGGCGGCGACCTGCTGATTAACGGTCAGCGTCTGGCTGGCAAGGACAATTCTCCGAGAGATCAGCTTAGCCGTATTGCGGCACGTGAAGTAGAACGTATTGAAATTATTCGTGGCACCTCTGGCGAACTCGCGGTTCGAGGCTCTGGCCAGGTGGTCAACGTTGTTCTACAGGACAGTGGAGCGCGTGCTTCCACTTCTGTGGAGCTTAGTACTGATCGCCAGATTGACGGCTCTCTGCAGCCCGGCGGATCCATTTCACACAGTCGTCAAAGTGGCGGCCTCAGCGTCATGCTGAGCGCTGCAGCAGACCCGCAGTACTGGCATGAAGAGCGTCTGGAGCGCAGTTTTGCGCCAGACCTGACACCCACCCAGCTGATGGAAGAAGACAAAGTCCGTGATCGCATGCGTTATCAGACCAGCGCCATCATGGGCTACCAGATGAACCAGCACCGCATGCAGCTCAATGCGCTGTACGCCACCGCAGACCACCCCGTCGATGTAGACCGAAGTTATTTTGCCCCAGGCACCAATAATCAACTGACGCGCCTGGAGCGGGAGCAGTTCGATAACGTAAACAACAACTGGGAAGTCGGTGGCGACTACGAATATACCTTCGACGACGGTTCGCGTGCCCTGCTTCTGTTCATCGTGAACAGCGACACTAATGACTACACACGCAATCGATTTGACAACGACGCACCCGGCCAGATTGATGGCGAAGAGCGCAAGACGCTGTTTATCGACTCTGACCGACAGACTCAGGAACGCATTGTGCAGACAACCTACAACTGGGGGCTGACGGATACGCAGGACATGCAAGTGGGGGTTGAACGGGCTCAGACCATTCTCGATTCAGCTCTGCTGATCGGTCGCGACAGCGGTTCTACGGCGCCATCACCAGAATTCGGGGGCCTGCGCCCGGCACTGGGTGTCTCCAATCTGGGGTCTACCGTCGAAGAAATGCGCTACGAGGGTTTTGCCGTTCACAACTGGACACTCAATGACCGTATGACACTGGAAAGCAGTGTTGAATATGAGACTTCTGAGATATCTCTGTCCGGCAGCGCCAGCAACTCGCGCGAGTTCAGTTTTATCAAGCCTTCTGTGGACTATCGTTTCAATATCACTGAGGCACTGCAGCTGCGTGCGACTGTTGGCAAGGAAGTGCAGCAGCTTAGTTTTGAGAATTTCTCGGCCACTGCCAACACCTCAGACAACGAGCAGGACGCCAATGCTGGCAACCCTGATCTGGTCCCGACCCAAGAGGTTCGCTATGAACTGACGCTTGAGTATCGCCTGCCCAATGAAACAGGCGTTGTCAGTTCACGCTTTTTCCTGAGAGACCTGGAAGACCAGATCGGCCGTGTTGACGCGACCGTGAACCCCAGCTCGCCGATCTCTGCTGCCGGCAATATCGGTGACGCAAAACGTTGGGGTGTTTATCTCGATGGCAGCACACGGCTGAACATGCTGGGCCTGCCAGATGCGCTGATTTCCACCAGCCTGTATCTGTTTGACTCGGAAGTGACCGACGCATTGCTTGGCACGACAGAGCGCATCAATGGGCGCGGGCGTTTTCAGCTGGGATTCCAGCATGATGTTACACGCTGGAATTTCAATTACGGCTTTAATTACGGCATGCCATTGAATGGCGGCAATCGCAATGTCGACATCAGCAGCATTGACTGGTCACACGATCCGACCAGCCTGACCATGTTTGTATCCACCGTGATGTTTGATGATGTAACGTTCCGTCTGGAATCTAACAACACACTGGGTGACGAATGGTGTCGTAACCGGGTTCGCTATGATGGTACGACAGCGTCCGGCCAGATCCGCGAACTTGAGGACGCCTGCTGGAGTGCTGGCCAGAAACTGGCGCTGAAGGTAAGAACAACGTTCTGAAGAATGCTCCGGTTCTGATCCTGTGGTTCAGAACCGGAGCAAGCAGACGGGCCTTGCGGCGCTGAACTCTCAGGTGCAGCGCCAAACCGAATCAGGACTCTGGCTTGGAGAATACGAACATATGCTGCCAGGGCAAGAAGTCCAGCGTGTCGTCCCATTCCAGACCAAATACACTCATTTCCCGCACCACCTGCTCCACACTCATCTTGTGAAGTGGTCGAATTGGCACCGTATCGTCTTCCGCGCGATATTCAACCAGAAATACACGACCACCCGGACGCATGGCGTCATAAATCACCTGCATCATTTCAAACGGGTGCGAAAACTCATGGTAGGCGTCAACCAGTAGCACAGCATCTACACTATTGGGTTCCAGGCGCGGGTTATCCACTTCACCCAGTACCATTTCCACATTATCCAGCCCCGTCTCTGCCTTGCGCTGCTCGATAATGGCCAGCATTTCTGGCTGAATATCCACAGCGATCACCTTGCCCTGTGGTACCTGCTGTGCCATGCGGAAGGAAAAATATCCGGTGCCAGCGCCAATGTCTGCCACCACATCGTCGGGTTCCAGATTCATATTGGCGACCACTTCATCTGGCATTTCTTCGTGTGTGCGCTGGGTGCGCTCCAGCCAGCCGGCCCCTTGATGCCCCATCACACCGGAAATCTCGCGTCCCATGTAGAACTTGCCGATTCCGCCCTGGCTTCGGCCTGGATCGTGCTCATAACCCGGGTGTTCCGCTGACTGGGCTGACGCGGCAAGAAGGCCGGCAGCGATCAGCGCAAACATGCCCATCTGTCGCGCGATTAGTTTCTTCATTAGCAATACTCCTGTGTGAACCGGACCCTGATTGTAATGCAAACACCTGACTAGAGTCCCGTCTGGTTAGTTCGCTTAGTTTCAGAGTGATTGTCAGCTGCCAGGACTCTGACGAGACACCGCACAGACAGCCATGGACTTGCCATGAAAGTCAGCTGTAAAATCGAGCGCTTGTCTTATGACCATTCGAGTCAACCACAGCCGAGGAAGAAGAAATCATGAGCAAGGTGTTGGAAGGTATTCGTGTACTGGACTTCGGTCGCTATATTGCAGGACCCTTTTGTGCCAGCCTGCTGAGCGATATGGGCGCGGAGGTCATCCGCATTGAGAAAGTTCAGGGCAGCGAGGACCGCTTCCTGTCGCCAGTATCAGATGCGGGTGACGGCGCCCTGTTCATGCAGATGGGCCGCAACAAACTGGGCATGACCCTGAACCCGATGAAACCGGAAGGCCGCGAGATTGTCCGCAAGCTGGTCGCCAGTGCCGATGTTGTAGTCGCGAATCTGCCCCCCGATACTCTGCAGGCCATGGGGCTGGATTACGAGAGCCTGAAGGCAGTAAAGCCCGATATCATTCTGACCATGATTTCCGCATTCGGTACCGGTGGTCCTTACAGCAATCGGGTAGGGTTTGACGGACTGGGCCAGGCCATGTCTGGCGCGATGTATATGTCAGGCACACCAGATCAGCCGGTTAAGTCCTATGCGCCATTTATTGACTTCGGCACCGCCAGCCTGAGCGCTGTCGGAACCATGGCAGCCCTGCTAGAGCGACAGAAGACCGGTCGTGGCCAGGTTGTCGAAGCCTCGCTGTTCAATACGGCCCTGACCATGATGAATGGCACGCTGATCGAACAGGCCATGATTGCACCCGATCGCGTCGCCACTCTCAACCGCTCGCAGACCTCCGGACCCGCAGACACGTATCGTACCAGGGACGGCTGGGTGCTGGTGCAGTCAGTAGGCGGGCCATTGTTTGAACGCTGGGTCGAACTGATGGGCGAACCGCACTGGCTGGAGGATCCCCGCTTCAAGGACGACATCAGCCGTGGCAACAACGGTGAGGTGATCAGCGAGCGGCTGGCAGCCTGGTGCGCTGAGCGCACATCGGCCGAAGTACTCGAGACCATGGAAAAGGCGCGTATTCCTGCCGGGCCGATCATGTCACCCCAGCAGGTGCTGGACGACCCGCATGTTGCAGCAAGACAGATGTTTGAAAAACTGAGCTATCCGGGGGCAGATAAGCCCGCGCCAGTCATGAAGACGCCATTCAGTCTCTCCGCGACGCCGCCATCAGTGGAACGCCGCGCACCGACGCTGGGCGAGCATACTGATCAGATCATGGCTTCTCTGGGTTATGATGCTGCCCAGATTGACGAGCTACGTGGCAAACGGGTTATCTGATCAGCAAGACAACTGTCGCTGTCACTTGAAGTCGAAACCCTGCTCAGCCAGAAATCCTCGCATATGCGGCCTGGATTTTTCGCTGAGCAGTGTTGAAACCTGCTCGCTCCAGCAAATGCCGTGTCCACCGCCCGTGCGGTTACGATAATACTCGCGAACCGCCTCATCATAATCATCAATAAGCGCCGCGTCCTCACTGTCGTCGTAGGTATCCTGCTTGAGGATCACTGGCAGAGGCAGACGAGGCTTGGTTTCAGGGTCCTGATCCGGATATCCGAGACACAGGCCAAAAACCGGATACACTCCGCGTGGCAGTTTCAGCAGGTCCGACACCTGACGTGGGTTGTTACGTAAACCACCGATATAACAGATGCCCAGCCCTTCCGATTCAGCGGCTACCACAACATTCTGTGCGAACAGGGCAGCATCAACCGTTGCGATGATAAATTGCTCGGTATATTCGCCCGAGAATGGCTTCTGGTACTTTTCACAGCATTTGCCTGCGCGACGCAGGTCGGCACAGAACACCAGAAACTCTGCCGCCGCAGCGACATAAGGCTGGTTGCCGGCGTAAGCGGCCAGCGCCTGACGGCTTTCCTGGCTGGTGACGCGAATGATGGTGGCACCCTGCAGGAAGCTTGATGTTGCCGCGCACTGCCCGGCCGTTATGATCTGCTCAAGCAGGCCATCGGCCAAAGGCTGATCTTTGAATTTTCGTATGCTGCGATGCGCCTGCAGCAATTCCATGGTTGCATTCATTGTGATGTCACTTCTGCCAGAACGGTATCAAGAAACTGGGGCACAACGTCATTGGCCAGTGAGGTCGTGGCATTAAACAGCACGACCATGCCGACGTCGTATTCGGGGATCAACACCATTTCCGAACGGAAACCGCGAACACCACCGCCATGGTGCACAATCCTCACCCCATCGTAGTCCATGATGCGCCAGCCCAGGCCGTACCAGGCCTTCTGTACCTTTGGCCAGCGGTTGAAATAGTTGCCGTAGGGGGTTTCCACAACAGGAGTATGCTGCATGGCCAGCAGCTCCGGGGATAAAACATCCGGTACGCCGCCCAGATTGGCCTGGACCCAGCGCGCCATATCAACAATCGTGGCATTTACACCGGCAGCCGGGCCGGCTGTGTAGTAGGCAGGATTGGTTGTGCTGACGCGCCAACCGCCTCGCCCACGCTGATGCGGCTCACTGGCATACGGGTTATTGATATAGTCCTCGTAGCCCATGGAGGCCGAGCGCATCTGCAGCGGAGCAAAAATATTCTCACGCACAAAATCGTCATAGTGGGTCTGCAGACTGGCTTCTACGACATCGGCAACCAGCGAGAACACCACATTCTGATAACCGTAGCATTCCCCGGGTGCACAGACTGTGGGAATCTCGTGAAATTTTTCCTGAATCTTCTGATAGGCCACGCCAGCATCAAGCATGTTGGAAAATGCATGCGGCATCAGCCCAGTTGAATGACTTAGGACGTGACGCAGGGTCATACTCTGCGTGGCAGGATCGGTGCCAATCGAGTATTGCGGCAAAATACCAGCGACAGGGTCATCCCAGCTGAAAATATTATGGCTCACCAGCTGTGAGGCCACCGTACCGGCAAAGGTTTTTGACACCGAGGCGATGCGGAACACTGTTTGGGCGTCTACTGTCTCATTTTCTGCAACACTGCGCACGCCAAGCGTCTGGACATCAATCAGCCCTCGCGAAGAAACGATTGCCAGAGCGACACCCGGGATTTCCAGCTCATTGACCTGGGCCTGTAACCAGTTTTTGTAGGCACTGTAGTCCAGCTGCTCGGCCGGCGATACGGGTTGTGGTAATTGCCCTGGCGATAACTGCTGAAACGTGGCCGGGCGATAGTTACCGGTGCCTGGAAGTTCCTCAGCGTGTGTCATCCCGGAGATGGAGAGGCCGGCAACCGCTGTCAGCATCACTGACGCCAGCAGTCGCGCCGAGCCATGCGTTCGGCCGCGCCTTGAGCCCGGATTATTCGCAGAAATGTGATGGAACGGTTTTCGGGGCAAAAACAAAATACCAACCTGCCGGGCGAAATCGAGTTGCCATGGAAAATACCATGACAAGCAAATATTGCAAGTGTGAGGCTGCGAATGGGGCGATTTTGGGGTGCCTGACAGTCACAAAAAAAAGGCCAGTCGGCGGCAGACCGACTGACCTGAAACGGGCAGAGAGCATCTATCAACACGCTGCTATATGCCCATCACAACGTGCCTCTTGCGGGATTCAGCTTGCCTGTCAGGGCATGATCACCAGAATCTGCTGACCGTCACGCTCTACTGTCAGTGCCATGACCCGTGGTTCAGCGTTGATCAACTCGTTAATGTCAGACAGGGCGTCCACCGGTTGACGGTTGAAAGCAGTGATCAGGTCACCAGGCCGCAATCCAGCGGCGAATGCCGGGCTTCGCTGATCAATATTAGCCACACGAACGCCGTCCGATGTCTCATCCAGCAGCGCACCAAAGAAGCGATTGTCATTCAGGTCGCGACCCTGGTCGGCATCACCACCGCTGTTGTCGGCGATCGCACTGCCGCCCCCCGGAATGGCAACCACCACATCACGGGCACGACCATCACGAATCACTGACAGGGTCAGCTCACGTCCAACACCTGCCAGTCCGACAGCATTGCGCAGATCACGACTGCTGGCCACCGGTTGACCTTCAATGGCCACCACCAGATCCGACACCTGCAGGCCTGCACGCGCCGCCGGAGAATCCGGGGCGATCTGCATGATCAGCGCGCCCTGTTCGGCACCCAGCCCCAGACCTTCTTCCAGTACCGGGGTATGGTCGCGGATGATCACACCAATCTGACCGCGGCGAACCTCACCATCTCGAATCAGGTGGTCCATGACCGTGCTGACCATATTGGCTGGCACAGCAAAGCCAACACCTGAGTTGGTGCCCGAGCCAGATATGATTGCGGTGTTGATGCCCACCAGCCGTCCATTGAGGTCGACCAGCGCACCGCCGGAGTTACCGACATTGATGGCGGCATCGGTCTGAATGAAGTCCTCGTAGTTCTCATTGTTAATGCCGGCGCGACCCAGCGCACTGATGATGCCCGAGGTCACAGTCTGGCCGATGCCAAACGGATTACCGATAGCCACTACGTAGTCACCAACCCGGTAGTCATCTTCGGAAACGAAGGACAGTGCCTGCAGATCATCGGCATCAACCTGCAGCAGAGCGATGTCGGTGCGCTCATCACTGCCGATCAATTCCGCTTCAAAGACGCGGCCGTCCTGCAGTGCAACACTGATGGTATCCGCGCCGGTCACTACATGATGGTTAGTAATGATGTGTCCCTGTTCGGCATCAACCACGACGCCAGAACCGGCACCGCGCGATCGACGCACGGGAGGCTCACCGGAAGGACCACCGAAGAAATTGAAAGACTCGGGCAGCCGCTGGGATTTGACCACAGCAATATTGACGACTGCTGGCGTGACCTGTTCAAGCATGGGGGCAAGCGATGGCATGGGGCCTGCCACGCGACCCTGTACATCAAGCTCTGCACGTGATGGCGTGGTGACTCCCAGGCCGACCACCAGCAGTGCGAACAGTACTAGTGTTGCGACGCCTGAATGTCTGATATTTGCTACTGACTTCACTTTGACCATGAATTGCGTCTCCCGTTGATATTTCGACGCTTGTCAGAATACGGACGGCCATCAGTAAATAACTGAGGAAAAGCGGAAAAAAACATCCAGAAAATGTGAAATTGCGGCGATTGCAGGTGAAGGACTGCCAAAACAATCGCCGTTATGTTACAAATATTCACAACAGGAACTTTGCCGCATGGCCAATGCCTAAGCAGTACTATGAGTAAAATCAGCCACCTGGAAAACAGCTCGGTAGACAACAGCATGAATTCACAGAATTCGCGCCTGTGCGACCTTGAAGGCTTCTGGCTGAACAGCTGGTGGGTGGCACCCGAGCACCATACATTGACGCTGGTGACTGGCGGTGCCAAAGCATCGGCTCAAGGTTTCGGCGACCTGCAGGTGCTGTGTGAACGCACACTTGAACCACGCCTGATGAAACTGCTGTGCCGCCTCGCAGAACAGCCTGGTCGTGTGGTCAGTCGCGAGACACTGGTCGAATACCTGTGGCCCCGCGTCATCGTCAATGATAATTCTCTGACGCGGGCAGTCTCCGATCTGCGCAGAGCGCTGACGTTGCAGACCGCATCGGTCACTGACTCCTCTGTCAATGCTGATGCGGATACCCGGCCAGTGCGGATTGAAACCGTCCCCAAGCGCGGGTACTCCCTGTCTGGCACTGTCGTCGTGCCAAACAATACCAATCAGGGTAGCCCTGCCGGGCATTGGAGCGACAACGGCAGCAGCGAAACCGTTAACAATCTGGCAGGCACTGGCCACGCCCTTAGTGTTGGTTTGCTGAGCAGCAGGGTCTGGCGGTGGTTGCCGGCTGCGGCAGCGGCAGTTCTCCTGACAGGCAACATTGCGCTGGAATTGTTCTCTCAGTCGAACCAGAACCCGGTTGCTCCGCTGGCCTCCGGACAGCCTGCGCAAGTGGTGCCAGGTGAGACATCACCCGGCATGCTCGACGAAGTTCGCAGCAATCGGTCATTGCCAGCCCAGGCAAGCTCTGCGTCGATGATCGATTCAGCGGCAACGGCCACCATGACAGGCAGCGAGCTTGCATCAGGCGCACCGACGCTGCATCTTTCTCCATCCCCGCTTCTGTGGGAAAGCGATCAAGATGATTTCGCGATCGAGGGTGATGCCTTACACCAGCTGACAATGCTGGCACCGGATGGACATATTCTGGCCTATGTGGAAAAACAGGGCGGTGTGTCCAGCCTCAAACTGAAACCCGCGTTTGCGGAATCAACGGAAACCTGGGTCGCCTTCACGACAGACGAACAGATTACATCAATGCAATGGTCTCCGTTGGGTGACGGCATCCTGTTCACCGTCGTCAACAAGATGCTGGAAGCCAGTGACGCGGCATACAAGCGATTGATGCTGCTCGATATCGGAACGCTCGCGCTGCACGAACTATACCGAAAACCGGTAACACCAGTGCAGCTGCATGAACCTGAACAGAGTGGAAAGTTGACCTGATACCTGCCTAGCTGACGACGGCCTCAGGTGCCCGGCGACTTGTCGCGTCGTGAGCCGCCGATTGGCGCTCACTCAGCCTCGTCACCACGCGCAGCGCGCTGACCACCCCATCCTCATGAAATCCCTTGCCCCACCATGCCCCGCAGTATGATGTGGTCGCGGTATTGATCTGCTCCCAGCGTCCCTGTGCATCAGCCGCAGCACGGGTGAAAACCGGGTGTGCGTAATCATACCGGCCAAGAATCTGCGTCTCGTCTATCCGGTCCGTGTCATTCAGACTCACCAGAAAATTCACGGGCGCATCGATGCCCATCAAACGGTTCATATCGTAGGTGACTCTTGGCAGCCCTTCTGGTTGTGCCGGCAGATAATAATTCCAGCTGGCCCAGGCGCGCCGATTGTCCGGCATCACCCGGACATCGGTATGCAGTACAACATCATTGGCCTGATAGCGGATCGCCGATAGCACATCTGACTCAGCAGAGCTGGCATCTCCCAGGATCTCAAGGCACTGGTCGCTGTGACAGGCAAAAACAACATGATCAAAATGCTCCTGCCCGCGAGCACTACTGACCAGAACGCCTCCCTCGTAGCGACGCACCTGTGTGACGGGTGTGGATAGATGAATACGATCCGAGAATGGCGCTGACATTGGTTTCAGGTAGGCCTGCGAGCCACCCACCAGTGTCCGCCAGCGCGGTCGGTTGTGCACATTCAGCAAGCCGTGCCGATACATGAATGGCAACATGAAGCGCACTGGAAATTCGTACATCTGCAGAAACGGTGTCGACCAGATGGCCGATGTCATTGGCACCAGATACTGATCACGGCAGCGATCACCGATACCGATATGCCGCAGGTATTCAAGCAGTGTCATGTCCGGAATTGTGTGGTTTTCAACATCAGCAATTGCCGCCTTGTTAAATGCCAGTATGTCCAGCAGCATCTTGATATAGGCGGGTGAGAACAGATTGCTGCGCTGAGCAAACAGACCGTTGTACATGGCGAACCTGCCAGTGACACCTGCGTACTGGAGTCCGGTCTGCTGACACTGCACCCCGAAACTCATGTCTGATTCGCGCCAGGCGATCCCAAGCTCGTCCATAAGCGCGATAAAGTGCGGGTAAGTCCAGTCGTTGAAAACGATAAACCCGGTATCTACCTGGTAGTGTTGACCATCAAGTTCCACGTCAATGGTCGCGGTGTGACCACCGATACGGTCGGAGGCTTCGAACACCGTCACGTCATGATTTGGGTTTAACTTGTAAGCAGCAGTCAGGCCGGCGATACCGGTCCCAATAATGGCAATTTTCAACGCAGCATTCCTTGTAATTCTGGCGACTCGATGGATACGTCACAAATCTCAGCTTGGACTAGCGGCACAAAAAAACCCGGTCGGTAAATACCGCCGGGTTTTCTTGATCCACGCACCAATGCGCGTGGTCAGGTCGTCAATCGCGGTGCTTTAGTCGCGGTACTGGGCAAGCTCCTTGCGGGCCACAACGCGTCGGTGCACTTCGTCCGGGCCGTCGGCCAGTCGCAGCGTACGCTGTGATGTCCACAATGCTGCCAGCGGGAAGTCCTGTGACACACCTGCAGCGCCATGTACCTGGATAGCGCGATCAATGACGCGCAGCGCCATGTTGGGCACGGCCACTTTGATCTGGGAAATGGCATCACGTGCAGCTTTGTTGCCGATGGTGTCCATCAGGTAGGCAGCGCGGAATACCAGCAGACGACACATTTCTATCTCGATACGGCTATCTGCAATAACATCGTAGTTACCGCCCAGCTCGGCCAGCGGCTTGCCGAATGCTTCCCGATCAACTGCGCGTTTACAAAGCAGCTCCAGCGCCTTTTCAGCTGCACCAATCGAACGCATACAATGGTGAATGCGACCGGGCCCCAGACGTCCCTGAGAGATCTCAAATCCACGGCCACGGCCGAGGATGATATTTTCTTTTGGCACACGCACGTTAGTAAAACGGATGTGCATATGGCCGTGCGGTGCATCATCATGCCCGAATACACACATTGGCCGCAGCACTTCTACTCCGGGTGTATTCATAGGCACCAGGATCTGGGACTGACGGTTGTGCTTGGGCGCATCCGGGTCCGTTACAACCATCACGATCATGATTTTGCAGCGCGCGTCGCCAGCACCGGAGATGTAGAATTTCTCACCGTTGATGACCCACTCGTCGCCATCCAGCACAGCGCTGGTTGAGATATTGGTGGCGTCTGATGAGGCAACGGCCGGCTCTGTCATTGCGAAGGCAGAGCGTATCTTGCCCGCCAGCAGTGGCTTGAGCCATTGTTCTTTCTGTTCCTCGGAACCATATCGCTCCAGAACTTCCATATTGCCAGTGTCCGGTGCGCTGCAGTTAAACGCCTCGGATGCCAATCGGCTGCGGCCCATGATCTCTGCCAGGTGAGCATATTCAAGATTGCTGATGCCGGCTCCGCCCTGACTTTTTGGCAGGAAGAAGTTCCACAGGCCCAGAGAGCGTGCTTTTTCTTTCAGACCTTCCAGGATTTCGTCCTGTCTTGGCGTGTGCGACCAGCGGTCACCGACACTGACCTCAGCCTGGTATTCTTTTTCTACAGCGGCTACATCTTGTTCAACAAAATTGCGGATTTTCTCCCGCACTTCCTGCATTTCTTCGGACAGGCCCAGGTTCATGGTCAATTCCTCAGTACTTGATTGGATAGTCGTGTTATTTGTTTGTTCGGGTGGTTAACCGGTAATGGTGCCACCGCCGTCTATGACGATTGTCTGGCCAGTCGTAAAACTGCCGGCCGATGAGGCCAGGAAGATTGCTGCTCCGGCGATTTCATCAGGCTCACCAATTCGCCGTAGCGGATATTTGGATACCGTTCTTTCGTAGGTCTCAGGGTTTTCCCACAAGGCGCGCGCAAAATCAGTTCGAATCAGGCCGGGTGCTATACAGTTCACCCGTATGTTGCTCGGACCCCACTCGACGGCAAGGTTGCGTGCTATCTGCATGTCGGCAGCTTTGGAAATGCCATACGCTCCCAACACATCGCTGCCCTTGAGTCCGGCGATCGAAGACACGATGATCGCCGCCCCGCCGCCATTGGCGGCCATGCCTGGCAGCACCATCTGGCAAAGGCGATGGGCGCTGCCAACATTCGAGCTCATGATTTTGTCGAAGGCTTCGTCGGGAATATCCTGAGATTTTCCATAAAAAGGATTCAGGGCTGCATTGATGACCAGAATATCGATACTGCCATAGTGCGCCAGAGTCTTGTCTACCAGAGCCTGCAGCTGCTCCTTGTAATTAATGTTGCAGGCTATTGGCAGTGCTTCGCCACCGCTAGCCTTGATCTCGGCTGCCACTTCGTCACAGGCATCCTGATTTCGACTGGAAATAACAACTTTGGCGCCCGCGTCAGCCATTCGCTCCGCGATTGCCTTGCCGATGCCCTTGGTTGAGCCAGTAATCAAGGCGACCTTTCCGGTCAGATCGAACAACTCCATTTTGCCACCTCCTCCAACATGATTTTAGTTTTATTGCTTGCCCGTTGTGACAAGTATCTGAGCGCCAACAACATTATAAACAAAGTGAATATAACCACCTTGGATTATAAGTCAGACCTCACGCGGATTCAAAGGCACATTTTTCTACAAGGAAGCCAGACAACCCGCATGACAGATCAGACATCTTCATGCATCCATGGTCTGCTGCCCTTGCTTATATGCGTTCCGCCGTCCACAGGAACAACTGCACCTGTCGTATAAGCGCCAGCTCGCGTGACCAGATAAAGCAGCACACCGGCAATTTCTTCAGCCTGCCCTGCCCGGCCAAGCGGGCTGTCTGCGGCGATATCATCGCCATATTCAGACAGAACGTAGTCTGTCATGCGGGACTGAAAAAAGCCGGGTGCAACGGCGTTCACCGTAATATGACGCGCCCCAAGGTCGACAGCCAAAGTACGCGTCAAATGATGCAGCGCAGCTTTACTTGCCGAATAGGCGAATGTCGGCACACGCTGAACAATCGGGACATGCAGCCCATCCATTGAGCCAATATTGACAACGCGGGCTGGATCCTTCTCGTGCGCCGCGCGCTGCAGTGTCGGCAGCAGATCACGCGTCAGAGAAAATACCGCATTGACATTAGTGCTCATGACCTTGGCAAAGGCCTCATCGGGGTAGTCCTCGATGCGCGCCCCCCAGTTGGCGCCTGCATTGTTGACCAGAATATTCAGGCCCTGCTCACCGCACCATGAATCGAGTTCCTGCACCAGGCGCTGCCGATGATCTGCCGCAGTCACATCGGCCACTACTGCCTGACAGTCGCCAAGCGGCGCCAGCATGGCCAGCGCCTCATCACAACGCTGTTGTTTGCGCGAGGCAATCATGACCCTGGCTCCGCCGCGCAAAAGAGCTTCAGCCATAATGAGACCAAGCCCACTGCTGCCACCGGTCACCAGCGCTGTTTTGCCTTTTACCGAAAACAGCGATGCTACACTCAAATCCTGGCTGTTCATGTCATTCATCTGCGATTTTCACGAGTTGCTTGCCAAAATTGCGCCCTTTGAGCAGTCCCCTGAACAACTCGGGAGCATTCTCCAGGCCTTCACCAACAGACTCTCGATACTTGATTTTGCCAGCGTTGACCCATTCGCCAAGCTGCTCCGTCGCCTGCTGCCATTGGTCCTGCCACTCGGTAACCACAAAAAACCGATGTTCAGGAACGTGCCTGGCAGACTTGAGAATCTGGAACGGTGTTTCTGCTTTGGTGATATCCTGGTCGTTGTAGTTGGAAATGTAGCCGCAGATCGGCACACGTGAACCTTCATTCAACAACGGCGCGACTGCCCGGGTAACATCTCCCCCCACATTCTCAAAGTAGATATCGATACCGTCAGGGCAGCATTCCTTTAACCGCGCAGACAGATCCTCGTTTTTGTAATCAATGCATTCGTCAAAGCCGAGTTCTTCCCTGACGTACTGACACTTTTCAGCACCGCCTGCGATGCCTATGACACGCAGCCCCTTGAGTTTGGCAATCTGACCCACTACCGAGCCTACTGCGCCTGACGCTGCAGCCACAACAAGTGTTTCTCCTGCCCGTGGCTTGCCTACTTCCATTAAACCAAAATACGCCGTCCTGCCGGGCATTCCGACCACCCCAAGATGCGCGGAAAGGGTGCCGTTTTTCAGATCGACCTTCATCAGGCGCGGCTCATCATCATCAGCAACAATAAGGGACTGCCATCCCATATGAGCAGTAACATAGTCACCTGCCTTAAATCGCTCAGACTTTGATTCAAGCACGATACCGGCCGACTCACCTGTCATGACGTCGCCAACTTCCAGCGGTTTTGCGTATGACTTCACGTCATTCATGCGACCGCGCATGTAAGGATCCAGGGACAGCCAGATAACCTTGATCAAAATCTGCCCCGTGGCGAGCGGCGCAACGTCTTCCTCAACCAGTCGAAAACACTCGTCTGCTGGCTCGCCCAAGGGGCGCTTGGCCATTAACATTTTCTGATTTTTCATAACTGCTCCCAATGAATCGTGATTTTCAGGCTGACCGCATACTAGCCCACTGACCCTGAGCCCACAAGTTTCCCAGCGCGAGCTCCAACAGCCCGACACCCTGCTGCCACTCGTCATTCGTGATCAGCAGCGAAGGTATCAATCGAACAACACCATTTCGCGTCGGCGTTACCAGCAGACCCTGATCCAGGCATTGCTCTGAGAATGTCCAGACATCCACCGAAGCAGCCAGCTGCAGTGCCAACAGCAGACCTTCGCCACGGACCTCCTGGATCAGATCCGGATATTGCTGCTTTAGTCGTTTCAGATCTGCCAGAGCCCGTTCCGACAGCCTGGCGACACGCCTGGACACCTGCTCTTCTCGCAAGTACTTCACGACAGCCGCTGCGACAGCAGACACCAGTGGGTTACCGCAGTACGTGCCGCCGTGGTCGCCCAGTTGCACACGGGCAGCAATCTCGGGACGCATCACCAGTGCAGCAAATGGCAGACCGCCCGCAATGCCTTTACCCAGGGTCATCATGTCCGGGGTAAGCGCAAAGCGGTCGCAAGCGAAGAAATGGCCAGTCCGGCAAAAGCCGGTCTGCACTTCATCAACTATCAGCAGACAGCCGTGCTGTTTGCATTTTTCTTGCAGGGCGTTGATATAGTCCGAGGTAAGTGGGCGGACACCACCCTCCCCCTGAACCAGCTCCACTATTACTGCGGCAACGGAGCCATCTATCAATTGCTCGAGCTCTTCGATGTTGTTGAGCTCGGCGAATCGATGATCGGGCAGTCTTGGCAGATATCGGGCCGCATTGTCGCTGCCTCCTGATGCTGACAAAGTGGCCAGAGTCCGCCCGTGAAAAGCACCACCGATTGACACAATCGCCTGACGCCCCGTCACCTTTCGGGCCAGTTTTAGTGCGGCATCATTGGCTTCCGCACCACTGTTGGCAAACCACATTTTGGACAGTCCCTCCGGCAGGACTTTGGCCAGTTCCTGCATCAGGGCTGCGCGCGCTGGCGAATAGGTGAACCCTGAATTGGGATTCTGCATTACTTTGGCACTCTGTTCGGCGATGGTGTTTACCATCACAGGATGACTGTGACCGAGGCAGGTGACACCCCATCCGGAGGTAAAATCCACTATTTGACGGCCATCCTGATCCCACACCCAGACCCCCAGCCCGCGCTCCACAACCAGAGCTTGTCTTCGGCACACAGACAGCCCGTAATAATCCTCAACTTCTTGAACATTCATGCTTTTTCTCCTCGTCTACAGGTTAGAGTCCTGACGAAGTCACCTCTGGACAGGCAAAAAAAAACCTCCGGGGCCTATGGCCCCGGAGGTTTTTGGTGCTTAGTCAGTCTTTGGTTTTAACTACTTAAATCGACTATGCTGCAATCCTCAACCCCGGTGCCACTGGCATACGCGCACGCGCTGCCGCACGCGCACGACGTGCCGCTGCTGCCAGGGCAACAGTTGCAGAGACGGGCATGAAACAGCTGAAAGAGGTCATTTAAACGTCTGATTTAGGTAAGTCCAGGCGCGGGACTGTATTTGATCTGAAGCGAACTTGTCAATAAATTCTATTTAAAACCAGTGGACTGTGTACATACGCCTGTAGCCCTGTGTTAAGGAAAATAGTACATTAAACCTGACAACCTGTGTCGCAAACCTGCCAGGTGGCCTTTGTGATGACACGATTACCAGCCCGTCGACAACCACGCTTGACCCGAACTAAAAGGGCCACGCACTCTCTCGCCTCGATAGCATCAGCTATCGCGTTAAGCACACTCATACCCATTGCCGCCCAAACAGTCGACCCTGCTGACACAGAGGCTCTAATTGCCCAGCTTAATGAGCAGCGAGAGGCACTTGCGACCATGCAACTGGAACAGGGCACATTTGGTCAGAACAGCGATGATATGCTGGCTCTACTGCAATCTCTGACAGAGACCCTGCTGCTGGCGAGGGCAGAAGGTGAGGCACTTGAAGCTCTGGATCAACAATTGCAGATTATCAAGGTACACGACGGACTCTATTCAGACGCACAGATTCCGGTCCTGCTGCAGATAGTGGATGTGCTCGCTGGCCAGCGGCAATGGGAGGAAGTTTCTGATCGCCTGGATTATATCCACTGGATGCTGCCGCGCGCCCCAGAGATGCCGCTGGAAACAAAGCTCACTGTTCTGCAGCAGACAGATGAACGCCTGCGCTTTGCATTACTGCACGGCCCGCGCGAGCGCGAAGCCCGTTACCTGCTTCAGCTTCGGGAACAGCGTGAACAGGCCCTCGAACTGGCCCTGGATGCAGGCAACACAGAACAGATAGACGCATTGCAATACGACCTGGCGCTTGCCGAGCTGTACATTGGACTGGCAATGGTCACAACCACAGACACCAGCCAGGCGCTGATTAATGAAGAACACGGCATTCCGTCGACGACGCCATTGCGGCCACTTCAACGCATAACATCTGTCAGTGACCTGGAAACAATGTACGGCTCGCGGACGACAACCGTCATTGAGCGCGCTCATCGATCCGCCATGACACGTCACTATCAGTTGATCGAAGAAATTGGTGAGCGACAGTCAGAGGAACCCGAAGTTCAGGCGATGCTGAAATTGTATCTTGGCGACTCGGTGTTACTGCGCCAGCAATACGAGTTACGCACCGGTACACTGATCAGCGATGCACGGGGCAGCAACAACATAGGTAACGCCGCAACCTATTATCGAGACGCCTGGGAACTGTTCAAAGAGGCCGGGTACAGCGACTCAGAGCTAAATGCCTACTTTGCCTGCCCCGCTCTGCTGCCCCTGCAAACGCTGTCACTTGAATTGACAACCGGGAGCAGCCACTGTGAGATCACTGATGAAGATGCATTGATGACGATTAACAACGTCGTCATGACAGAGGGCGCATTGCCTGCATTTGCCTACGAAGAGTTGCCACAGACCCAGCGTGAAATGACCACGGACGGCGTCAAAACCCTGTTGGAGTTTCGTATCGGTATCAATGGACAGGCAGAGAACATCGACATTATCGACGCAACACCGGACACGACTGGTGCCCGTATTCAGGGAAGGGATGCTTTACGAAGCCTGCAGTTCAGACCAGTCCTGATTGATGGCGAAGCTCAGCGACGGCAAAATGTTCGACTGACCCTGATCAGCCTGAATCAGGATTGATCAGGTACGGAACCCGGCCTTGGGTCTGGCCGAGGTCTTCTGCTTTCAGCGCTTTCGTTGCGCCGGCACAACACCGCTTGACTGAAGCTCATCAATCTCTGAATCCGAATAGCCAATTGCGGCCAGCAGCTGACGACTGTGCTGACTGAAGACAGGAGGCAATTCCCGAACAGAACCTGGAGTCCGCGAAAACTTGATCGGTATTCCTGTCATTTTATACCAGTCATTATCGATAAACATCTGGCGATGGCGCGTGTGCGCATGCTCAACCACCTGCGCAGTGTTGTATATCGGTCCTGCCGGCAAGCCCAGGCTCAGAAGCTTTTCAGCCAAAGCTGCACCATCGATTCGCATCAGTCGCGACTCCAGCTCGACCTTGAGTGCTTCGCGGTGCTCACAGCGACTGGCATTACTGGTAAATCTGCCATCATCCAGCAATTCGCGCGCGTCCAGGGCGGAGCAAAGTTTATCGAAGGCGCGGTTGTTGCCTGCGCCGATAAAAATATCGACAGTGCGCGTGCGGAAGGTTTCATAGGGACTGATGTTGGGGTGTGCATTACCGGTAGGCTCAGGCACTTTGCCCGACATGGCGTAATTGACGACATGAGGGTGCATCAGCGACACCGCACAATCATATAGCGTCATATCAATATACTGGCCGTGCCCGGATCGCTGACGCTCTATGACAGCCATCAGTATGGCAACCGCGGCGTACAAGCCGGTTCCCATATCAACCATGGCTACGCCCAGTCTTGTCGGGTCACCGCCTTTGATTCCATTGACACTGAACCAGCCAGCCATCGCCTGCACTATGGCGTCGTACCCCGGATATCCACCTAGTGGACCATCCGCACCAAAGCCGCTTATACGGCAGTGAACAAGACGGGGAAAGCGTTTACTCAGGGTCTCATGGTATCCAAGGCCCCAGCGCTCCATCGATCCCGGTTTATAGTTTTCTATCAGGACATCTGCGTCGGCCAGCAGTTCGAGCAAGAGCTGCTGGCCGCGCTCGCTGGACAGATCCAGCGCCATGGCGCGCTTGTTGCGATTGACACCTATAAAGTAGGCAGCGTCCTCACCATGGAAGGGAGGCCCCCAGTCACGCACTTCATCGCCCTGCGGAGGTTCAATCTTGATAACCTCGGCGCCGTGATCGGCCAATACCTGTGTGCAATAAGGCCCACCCAGAACACGTGTCAGGTCGATTATCTTGATGCCATCCAGGGTGCCCATTTACTGAATCTCCATGTTGACAAGATGATAGCGCATTTCTGGCAGAAAGAATTCAGCGACCAGTAACGGGCGCTGCTGCAGGGAAAAAAGGGATCGACGTCCCCAACATTCACTGGATCGCGTAATTTCTGGTGGCTGTCGCGACAGGTCAGGCTGTTCGAAAAGAAATCCACCCAATGGCTTGTCCCGAAGACGTGACAGCTGTCGCAGATGACCGCGCATGCTGTTATAGGGAATCAATGAATGCGCGGCAACCCAGGCTTTACCATAGAGGCATAACTCGACGTGCCGGCTCCAGAGCCAATGCCCCGGCCTGTGACTGCCCAGCAACTGCATTTGATGGCTGCTGCCTCTTATCCAGCCCTCCGCAAGCACCCTGACCTGAAACGTATCATCAGATACAGCCTGCAGACGGCGTGTCAGTGAGCCTGATTCGAGCAACCAGTCACGCCAGAAGGCATCGGGACCGGGCAGGCATTGTTGGATTGGCCGCCAGGCCTGATTGAGGTCGGCCCTGAAGGGCCTGTGCTTTAGAACATCCTGCACGGCATCTGCTCAGCTAAAGCAAAACTCCCTGCCACCGCGTCGACGGTAGCAGGGAGTTCGCTGTCATATCATGTTTGCCTGACAATCAGTTGCGCAATTGCGGACGCTGAACTGTTGTCGACATTACGCTCTCAACGCGACGGTTTTCTGCGCGGCCAGCTGAGGTGTCATTGGTCGCAACAGGCTGGGATTCGCCGTAGCCACGAGCCGAGATACGCGCAGGATTGACATTGAAACGTTCAATCAGCACGTCACGCACAGCATTGGCGCGACGCTCAGACAGGCCCAGGTTGTATTCGTCAGTACCAACGCTGTCAGTGTGGCCACCAAGCTCTGCCATCACATCATCGTGCTCGCTCAGGAAATCTGCCACCTGGCGAATGTCGTCGAAGTATTCAGGCTTGACGACTGCCATGTCAAAGTCGAACTGGACATCAAGCGTGATTCGCGCCACTTCTTCCAGCATGATCGGACAGCCACGGTCATCCACAGCGTAGTTGCGCGGGGTGTTCGGGCAGTCATCACGGCTGTCTGGAACGCCATCACCGTCGGAGTCGCGTTCAACCGGTGCCGGGGTAGGCTCTACTGTGGCCGGCGCAGGGGCCGCACCCAGATGGAACACCAGACCTGTGTCGATACCGAAGTCGTAAGTCTTGTCGTCAAAACCGTAGAAAGTGCGGGCTGCAGCTCTCCACTCGACGCGATCGCTGAAGCGGTATTTTACACCGGCGCCAAGATTTGCCGTGGTGTCGTGGTTGGTGTCGAACTTGGTATCACCAAGGCCAGCTACGAAGAACGGAGAGAAATCACCGATTTGATTGCTGACATTGTAAAGGACATCCAGTCGCAGCGCGCGCAGACGATCACGTCCGGCAAGAGTGTTCATGTTGATACGGGAGTAAGTCAGCTCAGTTGACACATGCTCTGACAGACCATAACCGGCACCCAGTGAGTATCCAGTTTCGTGATCCGATTGACGCGTGCTGTCGAAGTCCATCCACTGAACGCCAGGCACGATGTAGAATCGCCCCTCATCTGCAGCAGCAGACTGAACACCGAGCGCAAGCAGCCCTGACGCCATCGCGGCTGCCAGACCAATTGCTCGTAGTGGTTTTGTAATCATGACTTCTCCTCTGCCCCCCGGGCACTTCGTACATAAAATGGTGGATCTGCATCGGTGCAAATCCGGACCGGCATTATATATCAGCAGAATATCTAATACACATCTGTGTATCGTTTTTACGCTTCAACTCACAAATAATCTTTGTTTTACCAGCGTGTTGGCGAATATTTGCCACTACTCCGTCATAAAATTGTAATATTTCAATGTCTACAATGCCGGCATCACAAATAGATTGCAGGACGAATCAGATGACGACCGAGCCCACCATTCTTATAGTTGACGACGAAGCCGCCATACGCGACATGATCGGCGTTGCTCTGGACACGGCCGGCTTTAACAGCATGGAGGCTGAAAGCGCGCTGGAAGCCCACGTCAACATTGTGGATAAACGCCCCGATCTGGTGCTGCTCGACTGGATGCTACCCGGTGGCAGCGGCATCGAGCTCGCCCGCCGACTGAAGCGCGAGGAGCTTACGGCTGACATTCCAATCATCATGCTGACGGCCAAGACCAGTGAAGACAACAAAGTCCAGGGACTTGACGTGGGTGTTGATGACTACGTTACCAAACCCTTCTCGCCGCGCGAGCTGATCGCCCGCATCAAAGCGGTGCTGCGCCGAAGCACCGGCAATCTGCGTGACAAGCCGATTCGCGTTTTTGACCTCGAACTCGACCCAGCCAGTCATCGTGTGACCATCGAAGAAAAAGCAGTAGACATGGGGCCCACTGAATATCGATTGCTGAACTTCTTCATGACACACCCCGAAAAAGTGTTTTCCCGCGACCATATTCAGGACCAGGTCTGGGGCGCCAATGTGTACCTCGAAGAACGCACCGTTGATGTCCATATCGGTCGCCTTCGCAAAGCGCTGACGTCAGCTTCGAGCCCCGGTATCAACTACGCTGGTCTTATCCAGACCGTGCGCGGCGCCGGCTATCGCTTCTCGACAAAACCCGAATAAGCGCCTACGCTTTACAGTCATTTAAAACAATCACTGGATGTAACGTTTGTTCTCCGACTGGTATTCCGCACTTCGTCGACTTTTGTTGATTTTTTCGGCATTGCTGCTGGCTGGCTGGCTGATTGGCCAACCAGCACTGGTGGTGCTGGTTGGCACACTGATTTACCTCGTTTATCACCTGCTGCAACTGCGTCGACTTTACAACTGGCTTAAGCGCAATGAAGGCGCACAACCCTCACCACCCCCTGAGGGCCGAGGTATCTGGGGTTATGTCTTTGACGCCATGTACCTGCTGCAGCGACGTGAGCGCGAAGCCCTGCTGGAGCAAAAGAGCATTATCGACAAAGCCCAGGAGTCGACATCAGCGCTGGAAATGGCAGTAATCATGATAAGCGGCAAAGGGTCTCTGGTCTGGTGGAACCCCGCTGCCAACCGACTGCTGGGTCTGCAAAGCCCCAAGGATCGTCACCAGCCGGTTACTAACCTGATTCGCGAGCCGCAGTTCATTGAGTATTTCAATCGTGGACTCTACAAGAACCCCCTCAAGCTGAACTCCCCAGTGAAACCGTCCGTCATGCTGGAATTCCAGATCACCAGTTTTGGCGAAGGTGAACGACTGATGCTGGTACGGGATATTTCCCAACTGCATCGACTGGAGATGATGCGCAAGGACTTTGTGGGCAATGTGTCGCACGAACTGCGCACCCCCATCACGGTCATTACCGGGTATCTGGAAACCATGCTGGACGACAGAGACAATCTACCAAAACGCTGGGTACGCCCAATCGAACAAATGGCGCAACAGTCACACCGGATGGAAAACATAATCCGTGACCTGTTGACCCTTTCGCAACTGGAGACCCGTTCAGCATCCAAACAACAGAGCGCCATCAACCTGCTGTCGCTACTGCGGGATATAAAACAGGATGCCGAACAGGTGTTTGCCGAGAAAGGCCAGACCTTTTCGCTGAACTGTGATGATGAACATTACCTGCGCGGAAATCTGAATGAACTGTACAGCGCCGTGTCCAACCTGGTGCTTAATGCCGCCAAATATACTCAGCCGGGCGGACAGATCAGTCTGACAGTCGGCATTGGAGAACGGGGGCTGGATGTCAGCGTTGCTGACGACGGTCCGGGGATCGCACCGCATCATATTCCCAGGCTGACTGAGCGCTTCTATCGCGTCGACGAAAGCCGTTCAACTGATACGGGTGGAACAGGCCTCGGCCTGGCCATCGTTAAACACGTCCTGGCACGCCACGATGCTACGCTGGAGATCAAAAGCCAGGTTGGAAAAGGCAGCCAGTTCATCTGTCACTTCCCCATCGAACGCCTGAGCAGTGGCAGCGAGCAAACCCCCGAGAAACTTCAGGGTTGAATCGGATTTCAGGATGGGCGGGAGAACCGGAGTGCAGGCAAATCAGAGCTCTGACTTGACCTGCTCTTCCATACCGGTGAGGCCGGCGTGACGTACGTCGGTACCCATGACCATGTACACCACGTGCTCGGCAATGTTCTTGGCGTGATCGCCGGCACGTTCCAGTGAACGTAATGCCCAAATGATATTGAGACAGCGGGTGATGCTGCGCGGATCCTCGATCATGTAGGTGATCATTTCGCGCATGGCGCTGCCGTATTCCATGTCAACATTGACGTCTTCCTTGGCCACCGCCAGCGCCGCCTCGGCGTCATAGCGCGCGAAGGCGTCAAGTGCCATATTGACCATGTGGCGGACACGTTCGCCAATATGACGGATTTCGACGTAACCTTTTGAGGATTCATCCTGTGAGGCCAGTTCCATCGCCAGCCTGGCAATTTTAGCCGCCTCGTCGCCAATTCTTTCAAGGTCGTTGACCGCCTTGATAATACCCATGACAAGTCGCAGGTCGCTGGCTGCAGGCTGTCGACGTGCCAGAATACGATTGCAGGCTTCGTCGATGGTCAACTCCATCTCATTGACAACGTCATCGGTCTCACGCACCGTATGACCCAGGTCGCTGTCGGCGGTAATCAGGGCAACCAGGGCATCGGCCAATTGCTTCTCCACCAGGCCACCCATCTCAAGCATGCTGCTCTTGATTTCTTCCAGCTCGATATTGAATTGTTGGGAAATATGGTGGCTGTGAACGCCGGCATCGGTTTTCATGATAGGGATCCTTGCAGTTTGCACCGCACTATAACGCTGAAATATGACACTTATGTGACAACGACTGACAAAAAACTGTCACACCGTAACAGTGTGTATTGATCGCCCACTACGTTAGAATACATTGTTAAACGCCACCTGGTAAGCCCTTTCAGGAAGTACGCATGAGTACCCGCGATCAAAGTGAACGTATAGAGCCACAACCACTGCCCGATGCACCGGAATCGACTGGCTGTCCTGCTATCGCCGAGGATATTGATCTGGATGACAGTGCCTATTATCTGAATCGTGAGCTGAGTTATATGCAGTTCAATCTGCGCGTGCTCGATCAGGCGCGCAATACCAGGCACCCGCTGTTGGAACGACTGATGTTCCTGCTGATCTTCAGCTCTAACCTTGACGAGTTTTACGAGATCCGCGTTTCTGGCCTGAAGAAACAGTTGGGATTTGGTCGCCAGCGACCTGGTCCCGACGGAAAATATCCTCAGGAAGTACTCAGCGAGATTCACGCTACGGTGCGCCAGGCTCTGCAGGAACAGTATCGAATACTGAATGAAGAACTGCTGCCTGCCATGGCCGATCAGAATATTCGTTTTTTGTACCGCCATGAATGGAGCGCCAGTCTGACAGAATGGACTCAGGAGTACTTTCGCAATGAGGTACTGCCGGTCATCAGCCCGCTTGGTCTGGATCCGGCGCACCCCTTCCCAAGGCTGGTCAATAAAAGCCTGAATTTTATCCTGTCACTGGAAGGCAAGGATGCCTTTGGCCGTGACAGTGGACTGGCTATCGTGCCAGCCCCGCGCGCGCTACCACGTTTGATCAAGGTCCCATCACATATCATGCCCGATGGCGACAACTTCATATTTCTTTCGTCGGTCATTCATGCCCATGTGGAGGAGTTTTTCCCGGGCATGCGCGTCAAGGAATGTCACCAGTTCCGGGTCACACGCAATTCGGACCTGGAAATGAGTAATGTGGAAGTTGAAGACGTTGCCAGTGCACTGCAGGGCGAGCTTCACATGCGCCGCTTTGGCGCCGCTGCGAAACTCGAAGTAGGATCTGGTTGCCCGGCTGAGTTGACGGACTTTTTGCTTGAACGTTTCAATTTGACGGAAGAAGAGTTGTTCCGACTGGACGGCCCCGTCAATCTGCAGCGCTTGATGGCCCTGAACAGCATGATCAACCGCCCCGATCTGCAATTCCCGCCATTTTCGCCAGGACTGCCGTCAGCACTGGAGGAAAATAATTGTATCTTCACTGCGGTGACGCGTGAGGATCAGCTGCTGCTGCATCCGTACCAGTCGTTTATTCCTGTCATCGACTGGGTTCGTCAGGCGGCACGCGACAGTGGCGTGATCTCCATCAAACAGACACTGTATCGAACCAACGAATCTTCAGAACTGGTTGAGGCGCTGTCCGAGGCTGCTCGCAATGGCAAGGAAGTTACCGTGGTCATCGAATTGCGAGCCCGATTCGACGAAGAGGACAACATCCAGTTTGCCAGCATCCTGCAGGAAGCTGGTGCCGTAGTGGTTTACGGCGTCATGGGTTACAAGACCCACGCCAAGATGCTTCTGATTGTGCGACGTGAGAGCGGTCGACTGAAGCGCTATGCGCATCTGGGCACCGGCAATTATCATCGCAAAAATTCCTTGATCTACACTGACTACAGCCTGATGACCTGCGATGAAACTTTGTGCGCCGATGTGCACAAGGTGTTCCAGCAAATCACTGGCATGGGAAAAAAGATCTCTCCTGACCTGATTCTGCACGCGCCGTTCAAACTGATGAAGGGTCTGGTGCAATTGATTACACAGGAGAAACAGGCGGCCCTGGATGGCAAACCGGCGCGAATCATTGCCAAAATCAATTCGTTGACCGACCCTGCCATCATTCGCGAATTGTACTGCGCCTCTCAGAGTGGCGTGAAAATCGATTTGATCGTGCGCGGCATTTGCTGCCTGAAGCCTGGTGTACCCGGCGTTTCAGAGAACATCCGGGTTGTATCTACCATCGGTCGATTCCTGGAGCATTCGCGGGTGTATTACTTCTCAAACGCGACCTGCCCACTGTATTGTTCGAGCGCAGACTGGATGGAACGCAATCTGCAGCGTCGTATAGAAGTAGCCTTCCCGATTCTCAAGAAGAAGTGGATCAACCGCATCGTAGAGGAAATGGAACTGCACCTGTCTGACAAGCGACAGACCTGGGAATTACAATCGGATGGTACCTACCTGCGTCCGGATGTTGACGGTGTCGAGGAAGTCGGCGACGGGGTGCAGAACCAGCTGCTTAATTCGCTCTCAATTCATGCAACGGTGAATCGCCGCTGATCGCCGCTTTGACCATGTAGTGCAGCATGCCCTCGCGCAGAGCTGATGGGCTGAAGCGCAGCGATTGCACACCTGTCGCCTGCATGAATCCACACAACACCGCCCAGCCTGGCAGCACCAGCTCGCGCCTGCCGTTTTTCAGACCGGGGAGCACATAAGTCGGGTCACGGGCCACCTGCAGAATGTCGGGTTTAAAAGACTTCAACAGCGGCAGGTCAACTGAATTCGGCGACGAGGACCCCATTCGCTGTGCGCAGACACCGGCCAGCATCTTGGCCGTGCCGGATGACGCATAAACGTCTGACCACGGATTGGCAGCCAGCGCCTGGGTGACTTCAGCAAAGACCTGTTCAGCACTTTGCAGAGCGAGATCGAGACGTTTTTCCAGCTCATTCGTATCTGCAGGCTGTTCGGCGAACCAGCGGTCTCGCCAGCTGATACAACCTATTGGCATGCTGTGCGACTGCAGTCGCGTGTCGCCCTGGCCTATGACCAACTCCGTGCTTCCACCACCGATATCAATGATCAGGCGAGGTTCGGGCGATTCAGGCAATGCTGAGTTAACACCGGCATAGACCAGCGCTGCTTCTTCAAGCCCACTGACGATGTCTATATTGATACCCAGCTGAGATGCCGCTTTGAGAAACTCGTCGGCATTCGACGCAATGCGCAATGCGTTGGTACCAACTGCCCAGCAGTGCTGGATGGGGTAGCGATCAAGAGCATGTCGAAAGGTATGCAGACAGCGCAAACCACGAGCAAAGGCGTCATCATTCAGCCTGCGGCCTTCAGCCAGACCTTCTCCCAATTGGACTTTGTCACTGAAGCGCTCCACGATATCATGCCGACCATCGTGCCAGTTGGCGATCAGCAGGTGGAAACTATTGGACCCAAGGTCAATGCATGCGTACATTTGCTGGTTTTCTGCCTCCAAACAGCGGTGATTAAAGCACGTTAGCCAAGCAGCCTCAACCGGAACACTCACAATGCAATCAAGCCAAGCCAAACCAACTCTGTTACTCGTTCTGATCGCCCTGACAGGCAGCATTCTGGCCACCAAACTGGCACTGGCTTTTCGGCTTGAGCTCTACAGCGATGAGATATTCTACTGGCAGGCATCCCAGTTTCCCGCGCTGGCATACAGCGACTTGCCCTTCATGACAGCCCTGCTGGCAGGACTGGGCGCCGACCTGGGCGGCAATCATGCCTGGGCAGTTCGTATACTTTTTCTTGTCATGGGGAGCAGCCTGCCGCTGCTCATTTTCTGGCTGGCACAGCCTGTAACCGGCAGCAGACGCGCACTCGAATCCGCCATTCTGACGCTGTGCCTGCCCATGGCTGCCTTTCTTGGGCTGCTGGCAGTGCCAGATGTACCTTTGATTTTCTGGGGCATATTGTTCATCGGGTTTACTGAGCGTGCTACGCGTACCAACAGAAAAGGCTTCTGGCTCGCGGCGGGTATCGCGGCAGCGCTGGGGCTCAGCAGTCACTATCGATTTGTCCTGTACCCGGCTGCCGCTACCCTGTTTCTGCTAGTAAGCAAAAGCCATTGGTGGGTCTGGCGCCAACCAGTTGTTTGGCTGGCAGCCCTGATTGCGACGGCCGGTCTGTATCCGGCACTCAGTTTCAATTTGACCAATGAGCTGAGCGGGCTTGACTACCATTTGCTTGACCGGCATCCGTGGCAGTTTCAGACTGAAGGGCTGTTGCATCCGTTCATCCAGGCAGCGGTCGTCACCCCGCTGATGTATGCGTTTTGCTGGTACACGCTCTGGTATCTGTTCCGGCTGGCTCGTAAAGGCGACTCCCGTGCAGGCCTGCTGCTGAGCTTCTCGGCGTGTAACCTGGGAGTCTATCTGATTCTGGCGCCCTGGAGTGATACCACACGAACAACCCTGCACTGGCCCCTGTCGGGTTATCTGCCGCTACTGGTTGCGATGCCTCTGGCTGCCCGTCAGTTGTTCGCCTCACTTTGCGGGCACTGGCAGCAATCTACAGCCCGACGCGCCGTTTACGCTATCCCGGTGACCGGCTTTATTGGCTCCATGCTGGTTCTTGCCGGTATTGGCTCTCAGGGTTTTAATGACCAGTTACAGCAAATTGTTGGCAGCAACGTGCTGTCCAACAAAATGGCTGGCTGGCAGCCGCTGACGGATGACCTGCGGACACTGCATCAACGCCATGCAATCGCAGAAAATTCGCTGATCGTAACAGACAACTATTACACCCAGGCGCAGATACGCTTTGCCTTGCCCGACACTTCCACCTACACCATTGATGAGGATAAAACCGTTCGCGATGGTCGCTACACACAATATGCAATCTGGCAGTTGGATACCCAGGGGCTCTTGGCGAGTCACACGGGCCGGTCGGCAGTGCTGGTCACTGAAGACAGCACTCTGGATATCAACGAGAAAACAGCAGTCATGACACGTGCCTGCCAGACCCTGGGCAGTCTGGTATTTATTGACCAGCTTTCTCTGTATCAGGGAGACAAACGCTTCAGCTATTACTATGTCCCGTCACTTGGGTCAGACAAAGACGCCGGCCAGCCCTGCCCGCTGCCGACAAGTGTGTGGCTTGATAGCCCTGCTGCGAATGCGACCCTCAGTGGCACCGTAACCGTCTCGGGCTGGGCCGTGGCGCCGGGTTACGGCGTTGAGCTTGTCAATGTTCTGCTGAACCGTGAAATAGCAGCACAGACTGAAAGACAGATATCACGCGAGGATGTTGTGGAGATCGCCGATGGCGGCAGTGACCCGCAGGCCCCCCTGCTGGGTTTCAGCGTAGAACTGGATACCAGGGAGTTTGCGAACGGGCAATATGAGCTGGCGGTGGAAACCGTATCCGGCATCGGGCAGCGTGAGCTGGCTGCCATACGCCGGATACGGATCGAGAATTGACGATTAACCCAGTTTGAACTGACTGACCAGGTTGTCCAGCGACGCCAGCAACTGGTTGATCTCCGAGTTGTAACGCTTGCACTGCAGGTAGTCTTCGGTGTTGGCGCGGCCGTCACCTGCAATCTTGACACTGCTTTTGGCAATGCCATCGGTTACTTCAGACTGCTGCTTGACGGCATTGGCAATATCCTGACTGCGGTCGGTAATCAGCGCCACTGAAGACAATACTGACTGCAGCAGCTCATTCGCAGAGTTTGCCGTGCCCACACACTCTTTTGACAGACTGACACCGCCATCCATTGCTGTGACGATCTGAGCCGTGTTGTCCTGCAGGTTTTGAATGATGGTGTTAATTTCGTGCGTGGAAGATTGAGTTTTCTGCGCCAGGCTGCGGACTTCGTCAGCTACCACCGCGAAACCACGACCCTGTTCACCGGCACGTGCTGCCTCAATCGCGGCATTCAGCGCCAGCAGGTTGGTCTGCTCGGCAATACCCTGTATCACCTCAAGAACTGAATGCACTTTTTCGTTGTGATCGCGCATATCATGTACCTGCTGCTGAATCTGCGCCAGGGAGCCTGCCAGCTGCTCAACAGAGGAGCGGGTCTTGGACACAACCTGAGTTGCCTTCTGTGTTGCACCGTTGGCTTCGCTTGCCGCGCTTACACTTGCCTGGGCGCCGTCCGCCACATCCGCGAGCGAAGATGACAACTCAGTGGTCGAGGATGCCAGCAGTTCAGTCTCCTCCAGCTGGGCCGCAGAACGTCCAGCAGTACGCTCGATCATGTCAGAGAACTGGGCAGACTTGCCACTTACCTCGGCGCTGGTCGACAGAACCTGTCCGATGATCCCCGCCAGCTTGCTGACGAAGGTGTTAAAGCTGGCGCCCAGCTCTGAAATCTCGTCTCTGCCGTCATCGGCAAGACGCTGGCTCAGGTCGCCAGAACCCTGGGCGATATCCTGCATGTAGCTCTTGGCCTTGACCAGCGGTGAAGTAATGGAAATTGACAGGTAGTATGCCGCCGCGATCAGAATGACCAGAATCACTATGACCATCATGGCTGCAGTGACCACCCACTCCATGAACATCGCATTGACGTCCTCTTCAAACAGGCCATGGATGACCACCCAGCCCCAGGGCTCGAAAAGCTCTGAGTAGACTGTTTTTACTTCCGCCAGCGGGTGTGCGAGAGGATCATCGGTGTAGGTCAGGAACCTGCGGCCAAACTCTGGCTCAGGGTAATACAGGTATTCAGCGAAACCAGTGTAGCTGTCCCCCGTGAAACTATGAATGATTTCTGTCATTGTCGGGGTTGGTTCGCGATAGCCGAGTTCGAGCATGCGCTGTTCAGGCGTGGTTGCCGTCGACGCCAGGTTTGCACGCACCTGAGCCTCTGTGTCTAAAGCCGCATCGACATTACGCAGTGGGTGGGCCAGAATAACGCCCAGCTCGTGGTAGAGCAGCAAATAATTGCGCTCACTGACCATGGTATTGTTGATCAGGAAACGTCCCATGCGCTTGGCTTCGGTTTCGGTCATGACGCCTTGCGACACTTGCTGATTCAGGCCTTCCAGGGCATCAATGACCATCTGGACCTGATTAACACTACCTGTGCGTAGCTGTCCCATGAACTGCTCGCGCGCCTGCATGAGCATTGACACGCTCAAGCCGATAATCGAGAGAACGCTGATCAGGACGATAAGACCGATACGAGAGCGAATAGTGAATTTACTGAACATGAGAACTCCTGCCTTACTGAGCCTGGCCCGCTGACACGGGCACTAATGGTGTTATTATTGTCAGTTAACGGCATTTGGCTGCGAAACATTAGCGATATTTTAAGGACCAAAAACATGGCAGCCTTATCGGGCACATCATGAAACCGGTTACGCTGACTGAAACGGCAGAAGTCTTTGGTGACACGCCGGACGTGCGTCTGCTCTGGCAATCGGAGCAGATAAAAGCTATCTACGCGGACATTATCCAGGCACTCAATGAGCGCACCCCGCTGTTAAAGGTAATCGCTGACGCTGGCACCGGTAAAACACTGCTGTGCAGAAAGATGTTCTTCAGTCTGAAAGCGCATGCCAGCCGATATGACGTCGATCTGCTTCCCTATCCTGCCATTGAAGCCGCGGAGCTGAAAATTCGCCTGGCCGGACTCAGCGACTCCCGCCACTCCGTGATCCTTATCGACGAAGCTCAGGCCGTTTCAAACGATGCACTGCTGGTAATCAGCAAACACCTGGCCAAAAATGACAACTTATCGCTGCTGATGTTTGGACAACCACTGTTGGAGGAAAGGCTGGCGACTGCCAAACTGGCCAGACTGAGCGAAATATTGCAAAAGTGTTATCATCTGCGGGCACTGACCCGAGAGGAAACAGAGCAATATATCCTGGCCCGCCTCGCGCTGGCGGGATTTACTCCTGAAGGCGAATGGTTAAGCACCAAAGTGATCGAAAGCATTTATTCACTCAGCCACGGAGTACCCAGGGTGATCAATACCCTGATGCGCCGCTCAGCGGCTATCGCTTCTCAGTCGGAGGCTGCTGGCATTGAGCTGGCTCACCTGCAGCAGGCAAGCAATACGCTCGAGCTGCAATACGTGTAAGATGCGCGGATCTGCTGAGCAAACACGCCACACATCCACCAATAGAGCAAAGTAAGCGGTTTTATCTATGTCTGATACGATCTGGAACGAATTACAGGCGGAGGCGCGTGAGCTGATCGCCAGGGAACCCTTGTTGGCCAGTTACGTCTATGCCTGCGTACTTAACCACAACAGCCTCAGCTCATCACTCAGCTACCTGCTCGCACACAAACTGGCAAATTATGTGATGTCCGCTGTCGCGATTCGGGAGCTGTTTGATCGTGCATTTGCGGACAACCCGCAGATAGTGGATTCCGCCGCAGTGGATATAAAAGCAGTATATGAGCGCGATGCCGCCACCAGTGCCTATTTGCCGGTCATTCTCTACCTGAAAGGCTATCAGTCAATACAGGTACACCGCGTTGCCCACCACCTGTGGAAAAGCGGCCGTAAAGACCTGGCACTGTATCTGCAAAGTCGCAACTCGGAAGTCTTCGGCGTGGATATCCACCCGGCCTGCATTATTGGCAAAGGCATCATGTTCGACCACGCGACTGGAATCGTGATCGGCGAAACAACCGTCATTGAAGATGATGTTTCCATCATGCAGTCGGTCACTCTGGGTGGCACTGGCAACGAAAAGGGTGATCGCCATCCAAAGATACGATCTGGTGTACTAATTTCGGCAGGCGCAAAAGTGCTTGGCAATATTGAAATCGGACGCAGCGCCAAGGTCGGCGCTGGCAGTGTTGTTCTAAAGGATGTTCCGCCGCATACAACAGTTGTTGGTGTACCTGCACATCACATCGGCAAACCCTGTCCCGACAACCCGTCTCATACAATGAACCAGCTTGTTGAAAGCGAGTAGCGTCGGGTCTTACAGATACTCTTCCGCATAGGCTGCGAGTGCCGACCTGGGCACTCCCTGCAGCTGCAGGTTGCCGCCGTGTGCAAAATGCTTGAACCGTTCAGTCAGATAGGTCAACCCCGAACTGATGGGCGTCAAGTAAGGTGTATCGATCTGCGCCAGATTGCCCAGACAGATCACTTTGGAGCCATTGCCCGCCCGCGTTACAATCGTCTTTATCTGGTGAGGTGTAAGGTTTTGAGATTCATCAATCAGGATAAGACTGTGCTGAAAACTACGACCACGAATGTAGTTCAATGACTTGAACTGCAGAGGAACTCGCGACAGGACATAGTCGATACTGCCCGCACTATTCTCATCGTCCATGTGCAGGGCCTCCAGGTTATCCGTAATTGCGCCCAGCCATGGCTCCATTTTTTCTGCTTCGGTGCCAGGCAAAAACCCGATATCCTCATCCAGTCCCTGCGTGCTGCGAGTTGCAATGATGCGTCGATACAGCTTGTCGGTCAGCGTCATTTCGATAGCCGCTGCCAGCGCAAGAATTGTTTTGCCGGAACCGGCCGAGCCCGTCATGTTGACCAGATGCACATCCGGATCGAGCAACAGGTTCAATGCCATGGCCTGGTAAATATCTCTGGGTTTCAGGCCCCAGGTTTCCTGTGACATCAACCGTTCGCGATCCAGATGCTGCAGGACTATTTGGGTGTCTGTGAGAGCCACGACCCGTGCAACGAATCCGGCGTCATCCAGGAAAAACTGGTTGGGAAACACATCATGATTGATGCTACTGCGCGGAATACGATGGAAGGTCTGTCCACTGTGAGTCTGTTCAGTTTCAACATCGCCAATCTGGGACCAGAACCCCGCACCGAATTCCAGGTAACCCTTGTAGAGCTCGTTGATGTCAGTGACCAGATGATCAGTATGGTAGTCTTCCGCATCGATGCCGCAGGCCCTGGCCTTCAGCCGCATATTGATATCTTTGGTTACCAGCACCACGCTGCGCTTTGGATGCAGATGCTTGAGCAGCGCGACCGCATTGAGAATTTTATTGTCGTTAAGGTGGGGCGGCAGTATCTGCTGATCGATTGGTGTTTCGCCGGTCAGAACCGACATCATGCCGCTGGGTTCACTCTGTTTACCACCACGCTGGATGGGGACGCCCTTCTCCACAGCCTTAGGTGCAGCGTCGCCCAGGATACGGTCAATCTCGCGAATGGCCTGCCGACTGTCGGCGGCCACAGCACCGCGACCACTTTTCAGATTATCCAGTTCTTCCAGGACGGTCATGGGTATGACCACATGGTGCTCGTCGAAATTCCAGACAGCGGTGGGATCGTGTATCAGAACATTTGTATCGAGTACGTAGTAAATAGCGCGCAGTGGCACAGCAGATGTCTCGGTCATGAGTTCGTGGGATTGACACTAAACTGCCAAATTGACACCAGTGTGACAGAGGATTCCACACCAGACAAGCGTGTGTAATCCTCAAAGGCATGAACGTAAAGATTTACTGGAGTGCGCTAGCCAGCAATCTGAATCAGAATACCGGCAGCCACGGCCGACCCGATGACACCTGCGACATTGGGACCCATCGCGTGCATCAGCAGGAAGTTGTGGGGATTGGACTCTGTGCCCAGTTTGTTGGCCACTCGTGCAGCCATCGGCACTGCAGATACGCCGGCAGCCCCGATCAATGGGTTTATCTTGCTTGCAGATAATCTGTTCATGAGTTTTCCCATCAGCACGCCTGACGCGGTACCAATCGAGAATGCCACGATGCCCAGCGCCAGGATACCAAGTGTACTGGGCACCAGAAACTCATCTGCAATCAGGCGCGAGCCAACAGCAAGTCCCAACAATATGGTCACCGTGTTGACAAGCGCGTTCTGGGCGGTTTTGGTAAGTCGATCTACAACACCACACTCTCGCATCAGATTGCCGAGACAGAACATGCCCAGCAGAGGCGCCGCGCTTGGTATGACGAGCGCAACAAGAACCAGAAGCACCAGCGGGAAAAGTATTTTCTCGCGCTGCGACACTGGCCGTAGCTGTTTCATCTCGATTTTCCGTTCGCTTTCTGAGGTCAGTGCTCGCATGATGGGCGGCTGTATCAGCGGTACCAGTGCCATGTAAGAGTATGCCGATACCGCAATGGCACCCAGTAGTTCCGGAGCCAGTATGCCGGCGACGTAAATGGCGGTTGGGCCATCTGCCCCACCAATGATTCCTATCGCAGCGGCCTGCTGCAAGCTGAAGTCAAACAGCCCCAGATCACTCAGCAATAAGGCACCAAGTACGGTGGCGAAGATACCGAACTGGGCGGCTGCACCCAGCAACAGTGTTTTGGGATTTGCCAGCAAAGGACCAAAATCGGTCATACTGCCAACCCCCAGAAAAATCAGGAGCGGAAAAATACCGGTCTGCAGGCCCATGGCGTAAAACTGTGCCAGCACGCCGGTACCAACTGCAATTTCAACGCCCGGAATGTTGGCAAGCATGCCCCCAAAGCCAATCGGCAATAACAACAGTGGCTCAAACTTTTTGGCGATTGCGAGATAAAGCAGCACCAGGCTCACAAGGATCATGATGAACTGCTTCAGCTCAATTTGATAAATTCCTGTGGAATGCCACAGCTCGATCAATTGTGACATGGCTATTACTCCAGCGTGACCAGGACATCGCCGGAACCGACGCTGTCGCCTTCATCGACGAGAATCTCCTGGACCACACCGGAGTGGTTGCTGCGAATTTCTGTCTCCATTTTCATGGCCTCAAGAACCAGCAGTACATCGCCGTCAGCCACTTCATCTCCTTCAGCTACCATCAGCTTGTGCACGGTACCTGACAATGGCGCCAACACGTCATGTGTTTCACCGCCTGATGCCTTTGCAGCTTCCTGTTTCGTCGCGGCCTGCGAGTCGGCCGACTGCTTGCGTTCAGCCAGAGCGCTGACATCACCACCTTCAGAGACCCGGACCACATAGCTGCGACCATCCACCTCGACGGTGTAGACACCACTATCTTTGCCAGTCTGTTTGCTCTGACCAGAAGAAGACTTGCTGGATTCGGTTTTTGGCTGCTCGGCTTCTGGCACCGGTTCAAACGCGTCAGGATTGTTGCGATTGCGGAAAAACTTAAGAGCCACCTGGGGAAACAGCGCATAGGTCAATGTATCGTCGATATCGTTGACCAGCTCAAATCCTTCTTCCTTTGCAATCTTAAGAAGCTGAGTCTGCTGTTTTTCAAATTCTGCCTCAATCAGGTCAGCAGGACGGCAGGTGATGGGCTCTTTGCCAGCCAATACGCGTTTTTGCAGCGTTTTATCAACCTCTGCCGGTGTTGCTCCGTATTCACCCTTGAGCACCCCTTCCGTCTCGCGAGTGATGTTTTTATAGCGCTCTCCGGACAGGACATTGAGCACTGCCTGGGTACCCACGATCTGTGAAGTCGGTGTTACCAAGGGGATAAAACCAAGATCTTCACGAACGCGCGGAATTTCTTCCAACACCTCATCCAGCCGGTCCGAAGCGTTCTGCTCTCGCAGCTGATTTTCCAGGTTGGTCAGCATCCCGCCAGGCACCTGCGCCACCAGAATGCGTGAATCTATCCCCTTCAGCGCCCCCTCGAATTTTGCATACTTCTTGCGGACCTGCCTGAAGTAGGAGGCAATTTCCTCCAACAGACCAATATCCAGCCCAGTATCCCGTTCGGTCCCCTGCAACATGGCGACCATGGTTTCTGTGGGTGTGTGGCCATAGGTAAGACTCATTGACGATATTGCAGTATCCAGATTATCAATCCCCGCCTCGACCGCCTTGATGTAAGTGGCTGTCGACAGACCGGTCGTGGCATGGCACTGCATGTGCACCGGGATGGAGATCGTTTTTTTCAGTCCGCTGATCAACTCGTACGCGGTGTACGGCGCCAGGAGTCCTGCCATATCCTTGATACACAGCGAGTCCGCGCCCATCTCCTCAATCTGCCGGGCCATCTCCAGCCAGCTGTCCAGGGTATGTACGGGACTGACCGTATATGACATGGTGCCTTGAGCATGCTTTTCATGTTTTTTGACAGATTTGATTGCCATTTCCAGGTTACGAACGTCATTCATCGCGTCGAACACCCGGAAAACGTCCACGCCATTCACGGCCGCACGCTCTACAAACCGATCCACAATGTCATCGGCATAATGTCGATAACCCAGAATGTTCTGTCCCCTGAACAACATCTGCTGGCGCGTATTGGGCATCGCTTCCTTGAGCTTGCGTATTCTCTCCCAGGGATCCTCACCCAGGTAACGAATACAGGCGTCGAATGTGGCGCCACCCCAGGACTCGACTGCCCAGAAGCCAACCCGGTCCAGTTTGTCTGCGATCGGCAACATGTCATCCAGTCGCATCCGGGTCGCCAGCAGGGATTGATGGGCGTCACGCAGGATGACGTCGGTTATCGCAAGAGGTTGGCTGGAGTGGCTCATTGAATCTGTCCCTTAGCTTATTATTTTCACGATTGTTTTAAATGATGGGTGCGCAACTATCCGCGCCGCGTGTTCTGGTGCTGTTTGATGGCGGCGCTTATAGCCGCCACTACGCGCTGCTGCTCATCATTTGACGAGGCGCTGGATTTATTGCCTTTAGCGGGCTTACGTCCACTACTTCGGGGGGATACCGGAACAACCGGTGCGGGGAAATAGCGGGCTACGATGGCAGACATGGCAGTGGTCAGGCCGACCAGCACAATAAGAAATACAAACACGAACCCCATGCCATAAAGGGCCAGGTTCAGCCCTTCCATCATTAAATCAGACATGTCATTCCCCCAGAGTTTTGTAGTTTTGTCCGCATTCTAGCGATTTAAAGGCGCTGCGTCATTGCGCAGTCGCCCACGACTTCGATATTCTGCACGGGATACCCAGCAGACACAGGATGAGCCAACATGATAATGCTAATAACGGGCCTGGTGATTTTCTTGACCATGCACTCCGCCTCAATTCTCTATCCGTCGCTGCGCAGCCGCATGATCGAGCGAATGGGCGCCGGCGGCTGGAAAGGCGTTTACTCCGTGCTGTCAGTTGTATCCCTGGTGCTGATTGTCTACGGTTACGGTATCGCCAGACAGACGCCATTCTGGCTTTGGCAGCCGCCAGCGGGCTTGCGGCACCTGGCTCTGCTGCTGACGCTGCCAGCATTCATTTTGCTGGTTGCGACTTACGTACCTGCCAATCGAATTAAAGCCCGAATCGGGCACCCGATGTTACTGGGTGTAAAGTTCTGGGCCTTGGCGCATCTGCTGGCCAACGGCTCACTCGCGGATATCCTGCTCTTCGGCGGCTTCCTGGCATGGGCTGTGATGGGGTTCGTGATTTTGCGACGTCGCGATCGTGTCAACGCAGTGACTTATAGCAGTGGTACGCTGAAAGGCGACATCATGACCATCGTTATCGGCATCGTGTCCTGGGCGGTTTTTGCCATGTATCTGCATGTCTACCTGATCGGTGTCAGCCCCATGCCAGGCTAGAACCATACCGGAGACGCCAGGTTTTTCTCGTTAACAGGAGGTTTGCCATTACTGAGGCTAACGAGCAATCACCGGAAATCCATGACCTGAAGGACATGCTGGAGTGCCTTGAGACGATGGCGCAACAGCGGCAGGTCGTCTCAGTTGATAATGCCATGGATGTGATAGGTACCCGGACGTTCGGCCCAGTCCTGCTGCTGGCAGGTTTGATTACGATGGCACCGATTGTCGGCGACATACCGGGCGTACCCATCACCATGGGTCTGATTGTCATACTGATGATCGGGCAGGTTTTATTCAGGTCAGAGCATTTCTGGCTGCCAGACTGGTTGTTGCAGCGCTCGATTTCCGCAGACAAACTGACCAAAGCCATTGGCTGGTTCAAGCGCCCCGCCAATGCCATTGACAGCGTGCTGCGCCCCAGATTCACACTGCTGGTTCACGGCGTCGCCGCCTATATCATTGCGATCATCAGTATTCTGGTGGCGATGACAACACCAGCGCTGGAATTCATTCCGTTTAGCGCCAACATAGCCGGAACCATCTGGATGGCTTTTGGGCTGGCATTGATTTCAAGAGATGGCCTGCTCGCATTCCTGGCTTTCGGTATGACGGGCGCCCTGCTGTACGTGATACTGATCAATATCTAGTGATAGCCAGGCAGACACTGATTTGCCAGTTGTCCCGAGTTTAATTAGTATGAAGAAGCAAGTCTGAGGCTACATCCACGCCAACTCGCAAAAGGAGAGCTGTTATGGCGACTGCCAAGAAGCAAGGATCGGAAGCAGACATCAGCGTGAGCAAGATTGAGGCACGCGAAGCATTTGAAAAGCTGCTGGAGGCGAAAGCGCATTTTCGGGAAGCTGCCCGTTCGGCAGGACTAGAGCTTAAAGAAGAGGCTCTTGATGAACTGATCAAAGGTAGCGAAAAAGCCGAGGATATTGCCAAGTCTATCAGCGACTACGCTCGCGAAAAGCCCATAAATGCGCTGGCCTTCGCGTTCATCGGCGGGTACCTGTTATCTCAAGTGTTCTTCAAACGCTAGGGCGCATACGCGCATGAGCGATCAGTATCGCGATTCGCCGGAAGACGAACAGGCCCAGGCGCGCGCGACACAGCGCAGTGAGATCGACATCTGGTTCAACTGGTTGAATCAGCTTATTGTTCTTGCACGCACACTGGCGCGCCTGTTCGAAGCAGAACTTCGGCTGGCCGCCGGTGATCTGAGCCGTCTGCTGTTATGCGCCTTCCTGTTAATTCCACTGGTTCTGTTGAGCTGGTTGGGTTTATCTATATTTTTATCATGGCTAAGTTACTCGTATTTTGAGGCACCCTGGGTCGGCTTCCTCAGCTTTTTTCTGATCCAGTGTCTGACTGCGTTGTTACTGATACGATTGATCTCGGTGTACCGTCGCTCACTTTCTCTTCCAGTGACACGCAAACATATCCGCGAGATGAGCAAGGACTTCTCAAATGAACCGCAAAGACCGACAGGATCACATCAGGACTCTTGAGTACCAGGTTCTGGCCGCCAGAACGCAGTGTTGGATTGGAGGCCGGCGCCCCTTGCAGCTGATCCACCGTCATAATGGGTGGCTGGCTCCTCTCGGTGGAATAGCGGCAGGGTTGATTGCCAGTAAAGCAACCGGACGCGCACGACTGTCAGCACTTTTATCAGCAGTAATTACTGCCAAGCGTTTACAGCCGCTGCTGATAAGGATTATCAACCCAATTTAGGACCCCCGTTACTCATGGATGCAACGGACAAAAAGCGACCGTCCAGCAGACGAATGTCTCCCTCGCGGATAACCGCAAGGTCTTTGCAGTTACTCGCTGCACTGGCATTTATTTACACACTGTATTTCGCAAAAACCCTCCTGGTTCCGATAGTAGTTGCATTGCTGCTTACCTTGCTGCTCGGCCCAGCCGTGAAGGCCCTGCGACGCTTCCATGTACCAGGTGTGGTGTCGGCGGTCTCACTGCTTTGTATTCTTGCGGTCCCATTTACGCTGCTGGGCATGGAACTGGCTGAACCAGCGCAAAAGTGGGCCCAGCGAGTCCCAGAACTGTCTGCGCACTTCACACAACAGATAGACACATTGACCTCCGCGCTTGAAGGCGAGACACAGGAGTCCAGCGAAAATGATCCCTCCCGGGATTTTTTTTCCAGATTGTTCGGACGTGATGACGCAGACGAAGAAGGCGCTGAGGACGACGGCAATAGCGCGGTGACAGAGAGAATCACACAGGGTGGCGTAGAAATTGTGGTCTACCTGCTCGGTGTAGCCCCGGTTTTTCTCGCGCAGCTGATAACCTGCCTGACCCTGACGATATTTCTGCTCGTGTTTGGCCCTCGACTGTTCGATTCTGCCATCACATACCTGCCACAAGTGAGCGATAAAGATGCCGCACACGGCCTGGTGGACACCATCGAAGTTGAGCTGTCCCGCTACATACTGACGGTGAGTATCATCAACGCCCTGCTCGGATTAACGACTGCTGCCGCGCTTTGGATAATTGGGGTAGAAGATGCGCTGCTTTGGGGAGTTCTTGTTGGACTGTTCAACTTCGCACCGTATGTAGGGATGTTCATCAGTCTGACAGTCCTCACATTGGCGGGGTTGGCTCAATATGGATTCACGGCATTCTCGGTCGTGCCTGCCCTGATCTTTTTTGCCATCAATGGTCTGGAAGCTCAGTTTGTCACGCCCACAATTCTTGGCAAGCATATGCGGCTGAACCCTCTGGTCCTGATGCTCTGGCTGATCATGTGGGGCTGGCTGTGGGGCTTTATCGGCGTCCTGCTCGCCGTACCATTGCTGGTATGCATAAAACTCGCCGCCAGTCAGCTAAATTTGCCAATTCACTGGGTTCGCATTATCGAAACGCGGGCCTGAACACTGACACCCGTCGGCCAAAGGGGAGGAAACGACAGCACCAACAGCAGCATGAATTCAGATTCCAACCATCAATTGCGGAGGTTTTCTTATGCCAAGCAAACAGGTTATCGGTATTGTTCTTTTGGTCCTCGGTGTACTGCTGTTATTTTTTGGCTGGCAGTCATCCCAGTCTGTGGGAGAGCAAGTAACAGAGGCAGTCACTGGTCGCTTCACTGATGAAACAATGTGGTATCTGATTGGCGGTGTGATTGCGGTCGTACTGGGCGCCATCTACGCGTTTCGCAAACAATAAAGAATCGACGCGGGGTGGTGTTTTTATTCACCGTCCCGCGCCTTGGCCTTTGACTCATCGGTTGAGACAACACCAGGCCGCGCAACCCTGAAGACCAGGCCAGTCAGACTGCAGCAGGCCTACCGGGATCGCCCGGCACCAGTCTGCATATTGAGCCTTGTCATGAAAAGCCTCAAGAAACAGTCGTTCATCGAAGCCTCTACCCAATGAGGCAATCAGCTGGCCGCTGACCAGAAAGGCTCCTCGACAGCCATGCGCCAATGCCAGATCGCCACATACAGCCCCGAGAATTGAGCTGAACATGCTCATGGTGTTTACAGCAAAGGAGGTCGAGTCGACAGATTGTTTATCGTCGATCAACTGCCAACTGATGGCTTCCGGAGTCGGAGCCTCGCGCGGCGTCATTGGCTGACCTCCAAGGGTGCTGAGTGCTGCATAGATATTTGCAATCCCCGGGCCAGAAACCAGATGCTCTACAGTGACCCGCGGATACCACGACCACAACTGGGAAAGGAGCCTGACCTGCTGCTGATTCTGCGGGGCGAAAGCGACATGTCCGGGTTCACAGCTAATCACCTCGCCACCACGACTCAGGCTTGCGGCACCGAAACCGGTACCCGGGCCCGCGGTGGTGCGAAGTCCTTCGTATGCAGACTGAGCACCTTCCTGTAACCAGCGCACGGGCAGATGTTGTATCCATGCAAGTGCGTAGGCTTGAGCTTCAAAGTCATTAAGAATCTTGACCGATAGCTTAAGCTCGGCGGCCAACTCAACGGTATCAAATTCAAAGGCGGAGTTGGTGAATTTTACTTTTGACTGGTCGATTGGCGCCGCTACCGCCAGCACAGCTTTTTCAGGCGCAGTATGCTTCCTGACTTCGGGTAGTGTCAGATAGGCATTAATAACGTCCTGAATTCGCCCAAAATCAGCGCAACGCAATTTCTCGACGCACCATAGCTGGGCAGCATCATCTTCCTGTGGCCTGGAATGCGGATAGAACAACGCTAGCCTGGCATGTGTGCCGCCAATATCGGCCAGTAGTACTGGAGCGGACATATCAGGATCTCCTCACATTAAGCTGATCCAGAAATTCAACCAGTTGTCGCGCCCGAGTTTCAATGGCCTGCCAGTCACGGTCCGCCAGCAGATCCTTTGGCACCATCCAGGAGCCGCCGGCACAGATGACATTGGGCAGCTTCAGATAGTCTGCCAGGTTCTCCTGATTTATGCCTCCCGTTGGACAGAAACTGACTCCCTGGAATGGGGAACCAAAAGCGCTGAGTGCTGCTGCGCCGCCACTGGTTTCCGCGGGGAAAAACTTGAATGTCGTATATCCAAGCTCCAGCCCCCCGAGGATTTCCGAAGCCGTGCTGACCCCCGGCAGAAATGGCATGCTCAGATCTCGCGCGCAGTCGGACAGCAGTCGCGTCAAGCCCGGACTGACGGCCATGTCGACACCCACCGCAGCGACTGACTCCATATCGCGAGTACTGTTGACAGTACCAGCTGCAACCATGAGATCAGGCAGGGTTTTCTTTACCGCGCTGATGGCTGCCAGCGCAGCCTTTGTTCTTAATGTGATTTCAACACCTGTCAATCCACCGGCCTGCAACGCCCGGCACAAACCAACAGCCTGCTCCTCAGACTCGACCTGCAGAACCGGCAGCACCCGTACACCATCAAGCTGCTCACGAAGGTAAACCATGATTGCCATACTCCTGTTCAAGCATGCTGATACAACGTTTACAGGCTGCTCGCGCCCAGATTGCCTGGACCGACCACTGCCCGCATATTGGCAAACAACTGCCTGCCCAGGGAGGTCTGCAAGAGATCTTCTGGTGGCGGGCTAGCCAATGGTCGCTGCGCCAATTCCTGATCATCCAGGTGCACTGTAAGCTCTCCTGTCACGGTATCCAGGGTCAGCACATCTCCGTCGCAGAGTCTTGCCAGTGGACCGCCGTCCAGCGCTTCAGGGCTCACATGAATTGCTGCAGGCACTTTGCCGGAGGCGCCAGACATTCTTCCATCTGTGACAACCGCAACCTGCTGGCCATTGTCGAGCAGCGATCCCAGCACTGGTGTCAGTTGGTGCAGCTCGGGCATTCCGTTGGCGCGTGGCCCCTGAAAGCGAACAACGGCCACAAGGTCGCCGGTCAACTCGCCGTTTTTGAACGCTGAACCAAGCGCCTCCTGCGAGTCGAATATACGACAGGGCGCCGTCACGCGCCTATGCGGCTCAGCCACTGCTGAGGTTTTGACCACTCCTTCGCCAAGATTTCCCTGCAGCATTTTTAATCCGCCTTCGGACACGAAGGGATCACTGATCGGGCGCAGGACGTCATGGCGCGTGCTCGCTGCCTCGTGGTCAACCCAGCTTACCTCCCCTGAGTCCTGTAATACAGGACGTCTGGCGTAGTCGGCCATACCCTCTCCCATCAGGGTCACAACATCCTCATTCAGCAGACCTGCGCCGCGCAACTCTCTAACCAGAAAAGCCATGCCGCCAGCTGCCTGAAATGTATTCACGTCCGCCTCGCCATTGGGGTACACGCGAGCCAGTAAGGGTGTTACACGCGACAGACGGTCAAGATCTGACCAGCGCAGAGTGATACCCGCAGCGGAGGCAATCGCCAACAGGTGGAGAGTGTGGTTGGTAGAGCCACCCGTTGCCAGCAGTGCAACGGCAGCATTGACCAGCGATGACTCCGTCACCAGCGCGGCGAGTGGTCGACTGTGCTGAGAGTTGGCTGAAGCAGCGACCACACGCTGCACCGTGGCCCGGGTCAGAGCATGACGCAGAGGGTCGTCCGGATGCACAAACGAAGCTCCCGGCAATTGTACTCCCAGCATTTCAACCATTACCTGATTGCTGTTGGCGGTGCCGTAGAAAGTACAGGTGCCATGACTGTGATATGAACCAGACTCTACAGCCAGCAGCTCCTCGCGGTCTGCCTTGCCTTGCGCATAGCGCTGGCGAACCATGGCCTTTTCTTTGTTCGGAATACCCGAGCCCATTGGGCCAGCCGGGATAAATCCCGCTGGCAGGTGGCCGAACTGCAGTGCACCAATAAGCAGACCTGGAACAATCTTGTCGCAGACGCCGAGACACAAAACCCCATCGAACATATTGTGCGACAGGCTTACTGCGGTAGCCATGGCGATCACATCCCGACTGAACAGACTAAGCTCCATGCCGGGCTGTCCCTGAGTCACGCCGTCACACATGGCTGGCACACCACCAGCTACCTGAGCCGTGGCACCAATTTCAGCGGCAAACTGTTTGATCCGTTCCGGATAGTCTTTCAGAGGCTGGTGTGCGGAAAGCATATCGTTATATGCCGTAACCATCCCCAGGTTGGGCTGCTGCATGCTGGCCAGCACCTGTTTCTCATGCGAGGCACAAGCCGCCCAGGCATGAGCCAGATTTCCACAGGACAAGCCTTTGCGCGGAGGCAAACGCTTCATCGTTTCTGACATCTGGTTCAAATAACGTTGCCGCTGCTCTCGGCTGCGCTGACGGATATCTGCTGTTACAGCCTCGACTTCCGGATGAATCGTCACCATGGTGAACCCCCTGTGCCTTCAGTCTTCTGGAGTGTAGAAGATATGTGTTGTGATGCCCGGAGAATGCAGGATGGCTCTCACCGGTAGCTCTTCTACGGCGCCGGGATGGAACGCCTGCTCAAGTACCTGGAGCTTGCGCTGACCGGTTACATAAAGAAACCGGTAACGAGCCGTCAGTAGACTTCGTAGTGTTAAAGTCATGCGCGGATAGGCCATGCCCTCAACTTCGATGACGCTACAGAACTCTGTCCGGGAAATATCCAATGCCTCACTCAGCCCCCTGGCGGACGGAAACAATGATGCAGTATGGCCATCTTCGCCCATGCCAAGCAGCACGATATCCAGCGGCATGACATGCACGCGCAGCAATGCATCCAGCTCCGGCCGAGCGGCGTGAGCATCCGTTGTCGACAGCTTCATCGGAATAAAGCGCGCCTCGCCGGCTGCTCCGCTGAGCAGTGATCGACGCACCAGCGCAGCATTGGAATCTGCGTGGTCTTCGTCCACCCAGCGCTCATCCACCAGGCTTACTATCACATCAGACCAGGGCAGTGGCTGAGTAGAAAGTTTCTCGAAAAGCGGCACGGGTGTCCTGCCACCAGACACCGCTAAAGATACATGACCATGTGCAGCGGCGGCGGTTTTGATCAGCCGTACGACACGATCGGTCAACTCTGTGACCAGGCTGTCGTTGTTAGAAAACTCATGCAGGTACCAGCTCATCATCAATCCTGCCAGTAGCGGCCATCGCGTGCTATCAGTGCCACACTCTCCGTGGGACCCACGCTACCTGCCGGATAGAAAACCGTTTTCTGTTTGCTGCTTTGCCAGCCACTGCGAATATCGTCAACCCAGGACCACGCGGCTTCCACAAGATCCGCGCGCATGAACAATGTAGAGTTGGCTCGCATCACATCATACAAAAGCCTTTCATACGCCTCTGGCAGTCTGCGGTCCGTGAATGCTTCAGTTAACGAAAGGTTAAGAGACACCGGCTCAAGCGGATTCTGTTCGTCCAGCCCTGGCACTTTGTTGAGTAAATGCAAACGGATACCTTCCTCAGGTTGAAGTCGTATTACCAGTCTGTTCGCATTTCCTGCCCCAGTCTGATCCGGGAAGATCGCATGCGGAAGTTCTTTGAACTGCACCACAATCTCGCAGTAACGGCGAGCCAGCCTCTTCCCGGTGCGCAGATAGAACGGAACGCCAGCCCAGCGCCAGTTATTGATATGCGCCTTGATGGCCACAAAGGTCTCAGTGGCGGATCTGCCTTCTGCACCCTCTTCCTGAAGGTAGGCAGGAACGATCTTGTTGCCAATCGAGCCCTGGCTGTACTGAGCCCTGACAGTGTGCTCAGCGACCGCCTTGCCTTTCATTGGTGCCAGGCTTCTTAACACTTTGAGTTTTTCGTCGTGTACTGCATGCGGGTCGAGTGAGGCCGGCGGCTCCATTGCCAAAAGACAAAGCAGTTGCAGCAAATGATTCTGGACCATATCACGTAGCGCACCGGCTTTATCGTAAAAAGACCAGCGACCGCCCACACCGACTGTTTCCGCGGCGGTAATCTGCACATGATCAATGTAAGTATGGTTCCACAGGGGCTCAAAAAGTGCGTTTGCAAACCGCAATGTAAGAAGATTCTGGACAGTTTCCTTACCAAGATAATGATCTATCCGGTAAATCTGTGACTCATCAAAGATCCCCATCAGGCTTTCGTTAATTTCCAGAAAGCTTTCACGATCATGTCCCAGGGGCTTCTCTATTACAAGACGCATATTGGGGCGTACCAACCCTACAGCCCAAAGTGACTGACAGACAGGTGCGAAAATTCCTGGGGGGGTAGCCAGATAAACTATCAAATCCCTTTTTGTATCAGTAAACACATCCCGGCTCAGAACCCGCAGCTCAGTCTCGCTGGTTGCATCAACGGCATAACTGAATAGACGCAATGCGAAATTTTGCGCATGTTTAGAATCTACGGCCTCAACATCCAGATATTCTGAGAGCTTTTCCAGCACTTTATCTCTGAATGAGTCGTGCTTGTCCTGAGTACGGGAGACACTGACAATCTTCAGACAGGGGGACAGACATCCGGCTACGTGCAGATGATACAGTGCTGGATACAGTTTTCTGTAAGCCAGATCCCCATCGCCCCCAATAACTAACATGTCACAGATCATAACGACCCCCCGCGCAGAATATTACTCTCTGAGTGTGACAGATACTGATACACCAGAGACCAGGTACGGACTGACAGGCAATGCACAGCGCGTACGAAAGGACTACTAGCCAATAATCAGGCAAATAGCGAGCCAAGATTGATAAAGAGCGTCAGGAAGGATGGTTTGAAAGGTATTGCAGGAACGGAGGATATGGCTGACGGGCCGGCTCAGTAGCTGAGCATTTCTAGCCGACCCGGTTCAGAAAAGTGATTCAGGCTCAAACCTTAATCTCACAGATACGAACCTTGTCACCGCTTTCTGATTCGAGCAGTTTACTTAGTTCTCTCTCACTGTCCTCATCGGTTATCCGTACAAACAGCAATATATGTCCCTCATCAATCTGTTGCTGCAGATAATCTGCGTCACTCTGATGGATAATTTTGCCGGCAAGAGCTCCCACCAGACCAACGGCGAGGATGCCGCTTAAAGCCGCCATCAAGGCACCGCCCAGCACAGCGGAAGATGCGACAACCCCGCCCATTGCACCTGTGGTACCTATGAAGAACAGACTGCCACCAAAAGAACCCTGCTCTGTCTCGCCGTCTTTCTTGCCGACGAAGGCAGTGACAGGCTTTTGACCTGCATCCTGACTGTCATTGGTTCTGTGGTAAAAATCGCCCAGGGAGGCTTTGATGGAGTTTTCGCTTGCCAGCAAACCAATCTGATCGTTGGTGTAACCAGCTTCAAACAAGGCATTTACGGTCTTTTTCAGTTGTTCACCATCGTAGAATACTGCCACTGCTTCTCTAATGTGTCAACGGCAATCTAATTTTGACCCACCTAGCGGCAATGTAAAATTGACCCACCCTTGGCGGTTTACTCGTTATCTTGCTGGCTGATGACCACCGGAGCGATGCCGGCGGCTTTCTTGCCTTTCA